>BNJU01002735.1_pt1 | contig 237847 bp, 268 predicted proteins | sample 8539281 | NCBI WGS metagenome assembly BNJU01 (sample SAMD00202456, study PRJDB9452) | human saliva metagenome | isolation source: human saliva | place: Japan
TGGAATGCTTACCACAAAATTTACTACTGAGGTGTCATTATGAAAAATACAGATTTAAGAGATATTGTAGAGACAAGTTTATTTGCAGCTTTAATTTTTTTAGGAGTTAGCGTCTTTAGAATCCCAATGCCATTCACAACACAATTCGTTCATTTTGGGAATGCGCTTGTTGTTGTTGGATGTCTACTTTTTGGCACAAAACGCGGCGCTCTCGCTGCATCTATCGGACTTGGTATTTTTGATTTATTACACGGATACGCTTCAGTTGTTTGGGAAACGATTCTTGAATCATTAATCGTCTGCTATGTGATTCATCTTGTTTACGAAAAACTATTAAAGAAAAACGACAAAATTGGAAACATCATCGCAGTCGGTGTTGTTGCTGCTATTGTAAAAATTATTGTCAATATCATTAAATACACATTCTTACGAGGAATGATTGTCGGTGGTCTTGCATTAACACCAGCATTCATTCAAGCCATCAATAAAATTACAGGAACGTTTGGATCAGCTATCTTCACAGTAGTTGCAGTTCCAATTGTTTACCCACTCTTCAAAGAAGCACTAAAACGAGTAAGAAAATAGACAAAACAGCTATTACGAATCCAATCGTAATAGCTGTTTCTTTTTCCCTCTATAGAAGGTTATTAGAACTCCAAAGTTTTTTCAGCACTATTTCCCTTCTCTCCACAGAAGTTTACTAGAAAAATAGTGCAAATCAAATAAAACTCCTCGGGGTTGTTGTGGCAATAGTAGGAAATCATAACCAATGTGAATTAGGGAGAGTTGCGATTTATTCGCTACTCTCCCTTTGAAGCTTGGTAGGCTTGAGACCTCAGGCTCAAGCCGGTATCCTACTATTCTTGCCACAATAACAACTCCGAAGGAGTTTTATTGATTTGTATTTAACTTTTTTCTAGTAACCTTCTGGATTTTTCTTTTGCCAGTTCCATGAGTCGCGAACCATATCATTCAAGTTCTTTTCAGCTACCCATCCTAGCACTTCTTTTGCTTTAGAAGCGTCCGCATAACAAGTTGCGATATCCCCTGCACGACGAGGTGCAATTTTATAAGGAATATCCACTCCGTTTTCTTCAATAAATGCTTTCACTAAATCTAATACACTGTATCCAATACCAGTACCTAAGTTAAAGACTTTTGCACCTTTTTGAGCCGCATTGTTTTTAACCGCAAGCACGTGTCCACGAGCCAAGTCAACAACGTGGATGTAGTCACGAACCCCAGTACCATCATGAGTATCGTAGTCGTCACCGAACACGCTTAAGAATTCGCGTTTACCAACAGCCACTTGAGTGATGTATGGCATTAAGTTGTTTGGAATTCCGTTTGGAGCTTCTCCGATTAGGCCACTTTCATGCGCTCCGATTGGGTTGAAGTAACGTAAGTTTGTAACTGACCAGTCGCTATCTGAGAAAGCAACGTCATTTAAGATTTGTTCAAGCATTACTTTTGTATAACCATAAGGGTTTGTTGCGCTTGTTGGCATTTCTTCTTTAAAGGAACCACGTTATTCATACCATATACAGTTGCACTTGAGCTGAATACGATGTCCTTCACGTTAAATTGACGCATTACGTCTAATAACACTAATGTTCCTGTAATGTTGTTGTGATAGTATTCTAAAGGTTTTTCAACAGACTCTCCCACAGCCTTGAATCCTGCAAAATGAATCACTGAATCGATGTTTTCTTTTTCAAAAACTGTTACTAGGAAATCACGATCAAGAATGTCGCCTTCATATAGAGGGAAATCTTTTCCTGTGATTGTTTTTAAACGGTTCAATACTTCTGGTGAGCTGTTTGAAAAGTTGTCGACGATAACAACGTCAAATCCTGCTTTGTCTAATTCGATTACTGTATGAGAACCGATATACCCTGCTCCACCTGTTACTAAAATTGCCATTTTTGCTTCCTCCCTTAATTTAACACGTCTTCTGCGTGATCTTTTTGTAATGTTAAAATACGTGGACCATCTTTCGTAATGGCTAATGTATGTTCGAATTGGCAGCTTAATCCACCATCTAATGTATGAGCTGTCCATCCATTGCTTTCCATTTCAGCTTTCCAAGTACCTGTATTCACCATTGGTTCAATAGTGATAACCATTCCCTCTTTTAAGCGAAGACCTTTTCCAGGTTCACCGTAGTGAGGAACTGCTGGGCTTTCGTGAATCGTTGGTCCAATTCCGTGCCCGATAAAGTCACGAACAACAGATAACCCTTCACTCTCAACATAAGTTTGAATCGCGTGACCGATGTCCCCAATACGATTTCCAACTTTTGCTTGTTGAATTCCTAAGTATAAAGCTTTCTTTGTTACTTCATATAAATGGTCGATTTCTGGAGTGCTTTCGCCAACAATATAGCTCCAACAAGAATCTGATAAAGCGCCTTTAAGTTCCACGCAGAAATCTACTTTTACTAAGTCTCCTGATTTTAAAGGTTTGCGGCGTGGGAATCCGTGACAGATTTCGTCATTGATACTTTCGCATGTTGCGTATTTATATCCTTCGTACCCAATCTGCGGTGCTGAACCACCCGCCTCTTCAATTTTCTTTTGTACAAATTGGTCGATGTCCCAAGTAGTGACACCAGGTTTAATAAAATCACGAAGTTGAACGTGAATGGATGCTAAAAGCGCACCTGATTCTTCCATTGCATCAATTTCGCGTTTTGATTTTAATGTAATCATGAAATAAACTCATCCTTTCTAGTCTCCCCGTCATTATAGCATAGAACAAATATAAAGAGAAAGAGCCTAGATTGAAATGTTAATAGAGACTTAAGCAAAAAAGACTGACAAAGTAATATTTGTCAGTCTTCGTATTTCCTCTTAGTTTATAAGTGGTCTGTTGGTGCTACTGTAATTGGCTCAACGGATTGAGTTGGTGCTGTTTCTGTTGTTGTTTCAGCAGTTGTTGATTCAGTAGTCGTTGTTGTAGTTGATTCAGTCGTTGTTGTTTCAACTGTTGTTTCTTCTGTTGTTACTTCTTCAGTTGTTGCAGCTTCAGTTGTTGTTGCGCTTGAAGTTGTTCCTTCAGTCGTTGTTGAAACATCCTCACGAATGTATCCTACATATCTGTAGCAACCCATGTCGATTAGACTTTGTTCATATGGAGTTACTGCAGAAACTGAAGTCGTTGCCACCGCTACCCCCGATGCTACTAATCCAATCATTAAGATAGTTTTCTTAGCTTTCTTATTTGATACTAAGAAGTAAGCTGCTCCTGATAATGATACGATACCAAGAACTGCTAGAGTTGTTTTCAAAGATGATCCCGTATTTGGTAAGGTGTCGCCTAATGGACATTTTCCTTTATCCAACTCATAAACGTACAATGTCGCTTGGCCAGCTTGTGCAGGTGTAGTTGGTTCACCTGATTGAATAGCCTCACGTTGTTCTTTTGTTAAATCAGCAATATTCACTGATTGCACTTCAGGAGTCTCAGCATTCGCTACTTTAGAAGCGGATATTCCAACAAAAGCAAATAACAATACTACTACAGCACATAGTTTTAACCATTTGTTTTTTTCATCTGATTTTTCCCTCTTTAATTTTTCTTGTTAAAAATTATAAAGTTATTTTGAATAAATTTCAAACATTTTCCACTTTCTTATATACTTTTTAACAATTTTTAACCATTTTTTTCCTCTAAAAGTAACTTTTTAGAAATATTTATTTTCACATATTTCCAATCCCGATCTTAAATAACCCTGATTTTTCCACTACAAGATTCTACAAAATAAAAAGTCCGGATTATATCGGTTCTATAATTTTTTTAGGATTGATGGAAATTTTTCCACCAACCCTATTTTTAGTGTATACAAAAAGGCCAAATCCATTATATTAAAAAGCGCCTAAACCTAAAAACAAAAAGGATGATGACCATATGAACAATATACTAGAAGCTACGTTACAAATCAAAGATAAAAAAACATTATTTGGGATGATAGCGTTCAAGAAAAGATATTTAAAAAAAGAGAAAATCTTTATTTTATTCAGCTACATATACGCATAAACCAGAATTTTTTACTGTTGGTGGGTGTGTTAGCCAAAATAACAATATCGTTAAAAACGGGACGAAAACTTCTCGTATCACCCTCTGTTCTGTTTCAGGCCTTCCGGCCTACTTAAATCTACGCAAGCAGAGATTTCTCTGTAGAGAATGTGGTTCTTCTTTTACCGCAGTTACTACTCGAATCGTAGAAAAACATTGTCATATTTCTAAACGATTAAAAAATGAAATCAAATCAAAAATAAGTGAAACAGTATCTGAAACATATATCGCAAAAGAAACAAATGTCTCAGCTCATACTGTAAGACGTATCATAGATGATACAGCACGATTATTAACCATTAAACCATTACATGATTTACCTGAACATTTGTGTTTTGATGAATTTAAATCCGTCAAATCTTCCGATAGTAATATGAACTTCATTATTTGTGATAGCACTACACACAAGCTGGTCGATGTTGTACGAGATAGAAAATCTTACAGTTTGAAACAATATTTTCATCGTTTCGAGCCTAAGACTAGATTAAAGGTAAAAACTATCTCAATCGACATGTACTTACCGTACATTCAATTAATAAAAGAAATGTTCCCTAACGCTAAAATTATCATTGATCCTTTTCACATCGTACAAGCCTTAAATAGAGAACTAAATCGAACTCGGGTACGTATCATGAATAAGCATCGTTATAAAGACGCTAAATTATATCGAAAGTTAAAGCATTATTGGAAGTTAATTTTGAAGAATCCTTTTTGAACTTCAGGACTATAAATATAATCGTTATAAGCTTTTTTTGAAAACTTTATGACAATCAAAGGAATCGTGGATTATATTTTTAGAAAACAATCTATCTCTTAAAAAAATGATTATGAGGTTGTACATTCGCTTCGTGAATGTATTCAGGTAGAGACTATATAGAATTCAAGGAAACGATTGAAGCAGCTACACACTTAGACCTATCTCCTGGTTTTAAAAAAAGAGTATTAAAGACTCTAATTACTTACTTGCCATATATTCAAAAATACTTGTGAGCATCCAACTAGAACAAATGGCCCTATTGAAGGAATAAACAATAAAATAAAGGTGCTCAAAAGAAATGCCTACGGCTTTAGAAACTATTACCATTTTAGAAACAGGATTATTTTAATAACAAAAATGTTTGGCCCAAAACAAAAAGGAATTAAGCAACAATTAGTTGCTTAATCCCTTCCTAATTTTTTTCATCAACACTATTTGACAAAGAGCCACAAAAAGGAAGTAACCATTCGTTACTTCCTTTAGTCAACTCTATCTTCTTTTTTATCCTAAATAGTCTGTTGGTGCCACTGTGAGTATTTCAGAATGAGTCGTTTCTTCCGTACTACTCTCTGTTGTCGTAGTCGTTTCCGCCGTAGACTCTGTTGTTGACTCAATCGTCGATTCAGTTGTCAATTCTGTTTGAACCGTTGTCTCTACAGAAGTATTCTCTACCGTTGTGGTTTCTTTTCCTTCACGAATATAGCCAACATACTTGTAGCAAGTATTATTCTCAAGTGATTCATTAGCAGAAACGATAGTCGTACCTGCAGCAAAGCCTGAAACAACAAGCCCAGCCATTAGGATCATTTTCTTACCCTTCTTGTTGGTTACTAAGAAATACGCTGCCCCTGTCAACATCAAAGTTCCAGCTACTGCAATCAGAGTAGTGGAGCTAGTCCCTGTATTAGGCAATACTGGTGACAAAGGGCATGCCTGTTGATCATAGGCATACACATATAATATGCGTTCACCCTCTTTAGCAGGTGCTGTTAAATCACCTGATTGAATGGAGTCTTTTTGAACTTTTGTCAGTTCATCAATGGTCACTCTTACCACCTCTGGTGAAGCCGCTTTTTACAATGCCACTAGAAAAATAATCCTATTACACTAAATAACGTTAAGATCATCAAAAATTTGATTTTTTTAGTTTTTTTCATTATATACTTCCTATTTCTATTTTTTTCACTAGTGTAACATACCTTTTCCAAGCACTCAACTTTCAACGCTAAAAACTACTTCTCTAGGGCAAACAAAACTATCAAACGTACTTTGTTTTTTTCTTAGAATACACAGAATTCACTTCGAAAATCTTTTTCAAAACAAAAAGGATTAAATCAACGTTTTTAAACGTGATTTAATCCCTTAAACAATGAACGAACTTTATAAATTGATTTTTATAAATGATCATTAGCACCCTACATTGAAAGCTTCTGATGTAGTTGCTGTAGTTGTTGTTTCTGTTGTTGTTTCACCAGACTCACGAAGGAATCCTACATATTTGTAACAGCTGTCATCAGCTAATGTTTCGTTTGCTGATACAACTGATGTTACAGCAACTGTTCCTGATAATACAAGACCTGCCATTAATACAATCTTCTTACCATTTTTGTTTGATACTAAGAAGTATGCAGCACCTGTTAAAGCTACGATTCTAGCAACCATCATCATTGCTTGAGAACCTGTACCAGTTTCTGGTAATGCTGGTGCTAATTGACATGCATTTTTGTCGTACGCATATACTAATAAAGTACGTTCGCCGTCTTTTGCTGGAGTTGGATTACCAGGTTGAATCGCCTCACGTTGTTCTTTTGTTAAATCAGCGATATTTACATTTTCACAATGTGAGATATGCTCTATACTACCGAATCATCTATATACAAACTCTTTTAACGTTGAAGAAAAAGAAGAATTCAGTAAATTCACAATCAACATTATATACTCTCCCTTTCATTTAGCTACAACTACACACTGCACAAACCTTCCTCAAAAATAAAAAAACACTGCGCCCTTTTCGGACTTTATAATAGCAGTAATGGGAAAGAGCAACCGATGTGAATTAGAGGGAGTAAGGAATTGATTCCCTACTCCCTCTTTGAAGCTCGGTAGTAATTGAGACTCTGGCTCAATCCGCCACCTCTTACAGCTCTTATAAAAAAACGTCCGTAGTTTTTTTCTCATACTACAACTATATAAAGTCAAATCGCATTTCATTTATACAAAAGAAAAAAAGAGACCTTCGGATTGAATAGCACCCAAACAATGTCTCTTTTCTGGTATCTTTATTCGCATAAAAACTATAAACAGTACAAATCTATTTCTAAAGTAAAAAAATACTGCGCCCTTTCGGACTTTATAATAGCAGTAATGGGAAAAAGCAACCGATGTGAATTAGAGGGATTAAGGAATTAATTTCCTACTCCCTCTTTGAAGCTCAGTAGTGATTGAGACTCTAGGCTCAATCCGCCACCTCTTACAGCTCTTATAAAAACATCCGAAAAATCCCTCTAGTTTTTTTCTCATACTACAACTATGCACTGTCAAATCGCATTTCAATTATCAAAAAAATAAAAAGAGACCTTCGGATTTTATAGTAACAACAATAGCGAGTGTAATTGATTCGAATTACGGACGCTAAGGATTTTAATCCCTAGCGTCCGTTTGAGAATCGATAGGAAGTGAGACTCAAGGCTCACTCCGGTACAGCTATTGTAGTTACTATAAAAATATCCGAAGGATCTCTTTTCTATTATTTGTACACTAATCGAGTTCGATTTGGCCTGTGTATAGTTTGTAGTAGATTCCACGTTTTTCCATAAGACTCTCATGGTCTCCACGTTCAATAATCTCACCGTGATCCATTACCATAATCACATCTGAATTACGAATCGTAGATAAACGGTGGGCAATTACAAATGAAGTACGACCTTCCATCAATTGGTCCATACCACGTGAAATCAACGCCTCTGTATGGCTATCAATCGAACTTGTTGCTTCATCTAAAATTAAGACTTTAGGGTTTGCAACGGCAGCACGCGCAATCGCGAGTAATTGACGTTGTCCTTGAGACAAGCCTTCGCCGTCTCCAGTAATTTCTGTTTGGTAGCCTTGTGGAAGACGTTTGATAAAGCTGTGAGCATTCGCAAGTTTCGCCGCTTTAATCACTTCATCATCCGTCGCATCTAAGTTCCCATAACGAATATTATCCGCAATCGTCCCAGTAAACAAATGCGTATCTTGCAACACGATAGAAATCGTCTTACGTAAGTCATCTTTCTTAATCTTCGTTACTGGAATCTCATCGAAAGTAATAACCCCAGAATCAATTTCGTAGAAACGGTTAATTAAGTTTGTAATGGTTGTTTACCAGCACCAGTTGCCCCAACGAAGGCTACTTTCAATCCTGGTTCAGCCCATACATTGATATCTTTTAAAATACGCACGCCTGGCACATAACCAAAGTCAACATTGTGTAGTTGGATGTTTCCGACAACTGGAATCCGTTTGTCACCATCTACCCAATACCATTGTTTTGAATCGCGTTGGTCCAAAGTAACCGTTCCTTCGTCGACTTCAGGTTCTTCACGAAGAATTGCAAAAATACGTTCTGCCCCAGCCATCGCACTAAGAAGTACGTTCATTTGTTGAGACATTTGACCTAGTGGTTGCGCGAATGTTCTTGAGAATTGTAGGAATGAGGCAAGTCCCCCGATATCCATTGTATTAATAATTACCAAGTATCCACCAACTGCCGCCGTAATCGCATAGTTCACGTAACTGATGTTTCCTAAAATTGGGAACATGATACTTGAATAGAATTGTGCGTTCGTTGCAGCTTCTTGAAGCTCAGTGTTGAGTTTATTGAACTCATCAAGCACTTTATGTTCGTGGTTAAATACTTTAACAACTTTTTGTCCTTCAATATGCTCTTCCACGAATCCATTCACTTGTCCAAGAATCGCTTGTTGCGCAGCAAATTGTTTTCCTGATTTTACCCCTAGTTTCTTCACGATTTGGAACATCAAGAATACCATTGCAATTAAAAGCACTGTTAAAATCGGTGAAAGAATAATCATCATCACAAATGTCAATACTAATTGAAGGATTGAGCTGATAATCATTAACATACTGTTGTTAAACGCATTTTGGATGTTTTCAAAGTCGTTTGTAAAACGAGACATTAAGTCTCCGTGCTTATTCGTATCAAAGAAACGAATTGGCAAGCTTTGAATATGGTTGAATAAATCTGCACGCATTTTTTCGATGGTATTTTGTCCAACCGTTACCATTAAACGTGCTGAGAAGTAGCTGGCTGTTGCTCCTAGAACATACACAATAGCAATGAAAACCAAGCATTTTCGCTAATCCTGCTAAATCTCCTGTTTCAATGAAATCATTGATTAACGGACGAATCGCATAAGTACCGATAATTCCGGATGCACTTGAAACGATTAAGCAGACGACAACAACTGCAAGAGTCCATTTACTCTTCCATAAATAACCCCATAAGTCTGCCAAAGTTTGTTTCATATTTTCTGGACGTTTTGGTCCTTTATTTCTACTCATCTCCTTTGGCTCCTTTCATTTGGGTTTCGTAAATATCACGATACAAGTCGTTTGTTTCCATTAACTCTTCGTGTGTTCCGAGTCCATTGACCTTACCATCATCTAAGACAAGAATATTGTCTGCACCTTGGATGGATGAAATACGTTGAGCAATAATGATGACCGTTGTATCTGGTAAATGGTTAAAGAACGCTTCACGAATTTTTGAGTCAGTGGCTGTATCCACTGCTGAAGTGGAATCGTCTAAAATTAACACGGCTGGTTTACGTAACATCGCACGAGCAATGGTCAGACGTTGTTTTTGTCCACCAGAGAAGTTTGAACCACCTTGTTCTACACGAGTGTCATATCCATCTGGCATTTCCATAATGAAGTCATGCGCTTGAGCGTGTTTCGCCGCTTGGATCATCTCTTCTTCTGTCGCATTTGGATTTCCCCATAAGAGGTTCTCACGAATAGTTCCAGAGAATAAGGTGTTCTTTTGCAATACCATTGATACGTTTTGACGTAAATCTGCAAAACGATAGTCGCGAACATCATGACCGCCCACACGAACCGTACCGGCAGTTGTGTCATAGAGTCGTGGAATCAACTGTACAAGAGAAGATTTCCCTGAACCTGTTGGCCCGATAATCCCGAATACTTCACCTGGTTTAATCTTGAAGCTGATATTGCTTAGCACTTCTTCATCTTGTTGTTTTCCATAAGAGAAATGAACATGGTCGAATTCAACTTCACCATAGACTTTGTCCACAGTAATTGGATATTCTGGTTCTTCTACATCGATATTTGTATCTAATACTTCGAAGATACGGTCCATAGAAGCTTTTGTCATTGTTAACATGACGAATACGAATGAAATCATCATGAGAGACATCAAGATTTGTGTAATATAAGAAATGAAACTGATAAGGTCCCCGGTTGTCATCGTTCCGCTAATAACAAGACCGCCACCAAACCACATGACTGCAATCGTTACTGCATAAATGGTTAATTGCATGATTGGATTATTCCACATCACGACATACATCGCATGTAAGGCACGTTCTCTAAAGGTAGAGTTTCTTTACCGAATTTCTTCTTCTCGAACGTTTCACGGACGAATGATTTTACAACACGAATACCGATAAAGTTTTCTTGTAATGTACGGTTGATGCCGTCTGTTGCTTGTTGTAATTTTCTAAAGCGGGGAAAGGCTGTAGAAATGATGAGCGCTAATGAAAGCACTAAGATTGGAACTGCAACCATGAAGACAAGCGATAATTGCGCATTGATACTTACCGCAAAGAAGATAGCGAAGATAAACATCATTGGCGCACGCGCTAAAATACGCATCGTCATAATGGCTGTATTTTGAACATTGTTAACGTCACTTGTCATACGTGTAATTAAAGAAGCATTTGAGAAGTGATCAATATTCTTAAATGAGAAAGCTTGAATCTTCTTCATCTCCGCAGAACGTAACTCTGCTGCTACCCCAGTTCCGGCAATCGATGCAAATTTTGCACCAAGAACTCCGGCTGAAAGAGACACAATCGCAACTAGAACCATAATCAATCCTTGTTGCACAATATAGCCTAAGTCTTTATTTGGAATCCCTTCGTCGATAATTTGCTTCATAATAATCGGTTGTGCTACTTCACAGAGCACCTCGATTAAGATGGCAAAAAACGCTAAGAAAGGATATTTTTTTATACTTACTAAAAAAACGGAATAATCTGTTTTAGCATTTTTTTCACTCCTTTTTAATGATTTTAGATAATAAAAACCGCCCTTTGAGAACCTCCCAAAGACAAGCAATTAGCTACGAATTACTATAAATCAGTTTATCAACTTTTTCTATTAGTTTTTCAATCGATTGCCCTTCAAATTTTAATTGAATTTTCATCTTTAGTTTATACTATTTTTTTCTCAAAAAATTAAGCGCACACTTCAGAATTTACAGTCGAAATGTGCCTGAGTTTTGTGTTCAGAGCGCGATTTATGGTACAATGAGCGCAACGAAATTTTAGAAAGCGAGGGACTCAAGTGTCCACAATTCAATACATTAGTACACGAGACACAAACAACCGCGTTACAGCATCACAAGCCATTTTAAAAGGAATTGCTGAAGACGGTGGTTTATATGTACCGACTGCCCTCCCAGAAGTGACTCTGGACTGGGAAGTTTTAAAAACTCAAAGTTATCAAGAAATAGCCATTGAAATTTTATCTGCCTTTTTAACAGATTTTACAAAAGAAGAAATTACAGACTGCGTGCATTCTGCATACGACACAACGTTTGATACAAAAGAAATCGCACCAGTGAAGAAAGTTGGCGACCGTCATTTCATGGAACTTTTCCACGGAAGAACTATCGCCTTCAAGGATATGGCGCTATCTATCTTGCCATACCTTCTCACAACTGCAGCAAAGAAAAACAAATCCGATAACGATATCGTCATTTTAACAGCGACTTCTGGAGACACTGGTAAAGCTGCCCTTGCAGGATTTGCGGATGTTCCTCATACAAACATCATCGTCTTTTATCCAAAAGGTGGTGTCAGTACGATTCAAGAACGCCAAATGGTGACACAAGCTGGCGACAATACATTCGTCTACGGTGTAGAAGGAAACTTCGATGACGCACAAACAAAAGTGAAAGAGTTGTTTGCGGATAAAGAACTAAACGCAACACTTGCAGAAAAGGGATTCCAATTCTCTTCTGCGAACTCGATTAATATCGGACGTCTTTGCCCACAAATCGTATACTACGTATTCGCGTATGCACAATTAGTGAAAGACGGCACTCTTGCCATTGGTGAGCCAATGAATGTTGTCGTTCCAACTGGTAACTTTGGTAACATTCTAGCAGCCTACTACGCAAAAGGTATCGGTGTTCCAATCAACAAACTCATCTGTGCTTCAAACGAAAATGATGTGCTTGTTGATTTCTTCCAAACAGGAACATACAACCGTCTACGTGAATTTAAACTAACAAGTTCTCCAAGTATGGATATTCTTGTTTCAAGTAACCTTGAGCGTTTCGTCTTCGAATTAACAGGACGCAGCTCACAGGAAACAAATTCACTCATGACTTCTCTAAAAGAAAACGGAAGCTACTCTGTTCCAAATACAGATACAGCTCTATTCCAACAATTTTACGGAAACCGTGCCAGCCAAGAAGAAACGGCTCAAACGATTCATGATGTATTCAAGAACGAGCATTACTTATTAGATCCACACACCGCGGTCGCAGATGCTGTGTATACGAAATATAAGAAAGAAACTGGAGACGAAACTCCAACTGTGGTCGTATCGACTGCTAGTCCATACAAATTCCCACAAAGCGTTCTTTCAGCTCTAGACGTGAATACGAATCAATCTGACGCAGAACTCATGGATGCAATTCAACAAGAAAGCGGCATTGCCATTCCAACAGCTGTTACAAGCGTATTGGATGCGCCAATCCGTCATACAAAAGTTCTTTCAATCGAAGGCATGAAACAATCAGTCCTTGATTCATTAAACATTCAATAAAACAAAAAAGACAAGAAACCGTTGAAACGACAATTTCTTGTCTTCTTTTTTATTCTTCTGTTAGGAACCCTTGTGCTTTTAGTACATCGAACATGTCCGCACGTTTTGCACCAAGCGTGTGGTATTTCGTAGAAACTTGTTTTGTAAAAGCATCTACACGTCGGTTAGCATCGCGAAGGTCGTAATATTCTGTCACTGTCGCATCATACTCTTTCAACTCTTCTAATGGATTCTCCAGCTCACGGTATGCATTTTCCATATGAATCACTTCTTTTGGAAGACGTGGTTTTAATTGTGGCTCTTGGGAGGGCCAACCCACCGCTAATCCGATTGCTGGGTAAGTGTATTTTGGTAAATTTAGTAACTCGACGATTTTTGCTGTGTCGTTAAAGAAACTTCCTAGATACACAGTCCCCATCCCTAAAGATTCTGCTGCTACAACCACATTTTGCGCTGCAATCACTGCATCTGTTAGTCCTGATACGAAACGGTCTGCGCTCCCTTGAACGCCTACTTCTTGTCCTAAGGCTTTTGCAATTTCAGTGTTACGACGTTGGTCCACCACGAATACAAATAGATGTCCGTTGTTAGCCACATAAGGTTGCCCACTCACGGCAGCTAATTCCTTCTTTAATTCTGGATCCGTCACACTAATAATCGAATAGGCTTGTAAGTACATACTTGAAGCTGTTCTTTGCGCCACTTCTACAAGTAAATCCACTTCCTCTTTTGTTAAAGGTTTGTCTTCAAACGCACGAATTGTACGGTGATTGAGTTGTGTTTTGATGGTTTCATTCATCTTGATTACTCCTTTGTATCAAAAAAAGAGTCGACTGCTCAACTCTTTTTGGTTTTTAGAAATATTGTTTACCTGTTTCCAAGGCTGCTTCTGGCATAATCACTTCGCCGTATTCTTTTAATACTTCCCATGAAATTCTTGAGAACTCGGCGTACTCGCGAATAAGCGCCATTTTTGAAGCCACTTCTTCTGGTTTTTCCACTTGATGGAAAACATGTAAGAAGTAATGTCCGCTGTAACGGTAAAGAACCGATTGGTCAAATTCGCCTGATGCTTCTTTTGCCATTGAAACAAAATCTTCGAAGTCTTCAAAGACAACTGTTACATCGATTGGTTTCAATGTTGAAGATTTATCTTCCGTATTAATGACTGGTTTTGGAGAAATTTTTCCTTCTTCTTTTGCCTCTTTACGCTTCTTCCCAATACGATCTGTTAGAGAATGTTGAATCGTATCCACGATATTGCGCACCATACGCTCGTCTGTCGATTCATCTCCCATGTCCACAATACGTGTGACATAGAGTTCTAGACCGTCTGGATTTGGCATGATTTGGAAGCTCAAACCGTCTGAATCTTCGAATTGATTCAAGACGCCCATCTCCTCTAAAATACTATGGAAAAAGCCTTCGATTTCGCCTGGATTTCCAAGTAATTCAGGTATTGATGTACCACGGTCGATTAGATCTTGGTTCTCGATACGCAACAAGAATGTATCGTCGTTAATGCGTTCCATTTCCATAATATTCACCCCTTTTTACCTTATCCATCTATTCTAGACCAAACCTGACAAAAATAAAAGAAATACGATTGGAATATGAATTGGTTGGTGCTTTGGATGGATGTGCAGAAACATTATTAAGTAACGGAATATCTTTTTTGTAAAGAAAGAAGATTCCCTGAATCCTTGCGGATTCGGTTTATAATCGCTGTTACGGGGCACCGGTGTAAGCCATGGTCTTACACCTTCGTAGCTTCAAAGGCGGAGTACGGGACTCGTCCCTACTCCGCCTAATTCACATTCGATGCGATTCCCCGTTACTGCGATTATAAAATCCGCAGGCTTCTATGGAATCTTCTTTCTAAATTATTTCTCGCTAAATTTTTAGCATCCACCCAAAGCTGGTTTCTAAATACCACCCATTCGTATTTCTTATTTTTGGAAGGGTGAAAATGATGGAAGTGGCCGCGAAACGACGATACTTCTTCTCTTTTTATAAATAAGGCTTAGGCTTTTCTTAGGGTGAGGCCGAATTGTCTTGTTCGGATATGTTGGATGCTAAAGGCTAGTGCTGCATACAAGATTCCGAATAAGAGAACCATACCTAGATTCATAGCATAGCTTGAGAATTCTAGCGATGGGTTTTCGGTTGCAGTGATGACATAATACACTGGGAAAAATTTCGCGATGCTAATGGCTACTGGATTCAGTAATTCGAGTGGCACGAAAATTCCTGAAATAAAGGATACTCCCATCCCCACTACCGTACTTGCTGCAGAATACCCATACGTGTTATCTCCGACAATCACCGAGCATAGGAATGCCAATGCATAGGCGGTCAGTGCCGATGCAAAAGTGAGCATTAATGCCTTTGGAGCTCCCGCACTCACATAGAAGCTTGGTGCCACAATGGCTACGAATAGTAAGTTGATGCCAACGATTATTCCTACAACTGTTAAGCCCCCAAGGAATTTTTCAATCATTACTTGATTTACACTCTTCATACCGATAATAATTCGTTTAGCGACTTCATCATTTTCAAGTAAGGCAAAGATTAACCCAAGTAAGAAGATAAATACTGAGATATAAACGAACGGTGTATACGCAAAGTAGATTTCACCAAATTTCGCATAGTAATCGTCATCCTTAAGTGCGGCGTCTTTTGAAATGACACTCACGGAGGCTTGCTCGCTTAAAAATCTTATTCATATTTCTCAACGCTGAAAGTTGCCTTGAGTTTTTTTCAATACAACCGCATAGCGAATATACGAATTGACGTACTCACGAAGGATATTTCCGTTCAGCGAATTTCCAATTTCCATTTTGACAGCAGATTCCCCATTATTGATTCTTGAATCTACATCCGATGGAATCCAGAGTGCTCCATCTACATCATTTCCATAGACAGCTTCTTTCATGCTGTTATCGCTATTGGTTGTGAGTGTGACTTTATGATCTTTTTGAAGTGCGGCAATGAGCGCGTTGATAATTTCGCTACTGCCATCTGATTCGTCTTTAATCATGACTTGATATTTGTGTATCTTTGAAACCCTGTGACTTCGTTGTTTCCTAGCACTTGAGAAAGGCCCATTGCCATAAAGATGACTAGGAAAAAGTAATCGCATATGATTTTCAATCGATAAGCAAGTTTTTAGAAAAATATTTATAGACTATCATAACGTGTTCTCCTTAATCTCCATAGTGCACATCCTAGAAGTGCTAGTGTATATGCGCCAAGTAATAAGTAGGTTCTACCAAGATCCGCACTTCCTACAAGGCGATTTAATTGATAAAATCCTGTAACCATCAATGCGACTGGATTAAATTGGTTAAACCCAGGCATAAAGGTATTGGCAAATCCTTTCATTGCCGTTCCCATCATTCCAGCAAGTGCTGAAAGGACAAGGTTTGTAATTAACGCGAAGATAATTCTTCCCTGAATGGTTAGTTTTTTTGATTAGTTCCAATAAGAAGCCCTGCTGCAATTCCAAATACATTTCCTAGCAATATGAGAAGGAGGCTTCCTGCCCAATCTGCAAATAGATTAATTTTCAATACTTGTGTCGTATAGACCAGCATGATTGCGTTTGACGCGATATTGAGTAATAACCCAATCATAAAGCAGTTCGCAATTAACTTGCCTTTGCTAAATGGGCTGCCCATAATACGGCGTCCTATTGGTGATAAGTTTCCATTTAAGTACGCTGCACAAACGACACCGCTAAACAACGAGTACATCGTAAAGCTGGCAATCGCTGTGTAAAATAACATCGTCCCCTGACTGACATCCGTTGTCTCCTGCGTCACCCAGCTCTTGTTAAAGTCGATTAACGTTGCACCTTGTCCGAGACTTTGTACTTGTTTGATTTGTGTCGCTACATTTCAACACGCTTTGCGGAATCCCCATTGATTTACCTACAACCACGTCTAAGTTCTTTTCTACGAATCCGTCTGCTTTATCCTCTGTAACGAGAGCTTTCCCTGCTTCGTCGGAATCCACATCGATAATTTCGAAGTAATCTCCAGCTTGTTCAAATACATAGTGATACGGATTGTCGGCTGTCATAGCTACGCGAACCGTTCCCATGTCTTGTTCCATGATTCCTGAAAAGGATACGAAATACAGTGAAATCAAGATAATTGGATATAGTAAAACCCAGAACGAGAATGAAAAGTCTTTTAAGGCGTCTTTTGATAAATACGTAAATAGCTTTAAGAATGTCTTCATGAATCTCGAAGTCCTTTCCCTGTGTATGCAAGGAACACATCATCTAAGCTTGGCTGTTCACTGTATAAACGAACATAGCTTAAGTTCAATTCTTCTAGGGTGTTTGCCACGTGAAGCAAGTGATTCGTTCCTTGTTCGAAGTTAAATTTCAAATGATCTTTATGATGTTCTAATACAAGAACATGTGGAATTTGTTTTAAGCGAGCCACTTGTTCTTCAGTTGGAATGGTTGAAAGTTCCACTTGGATAATTTCAGAAGTCGCGATCGATTTCTTCAACTCTTGTGAAGTTCCTGAAACAATGCTCTTTCCTTTATCCATAATCACGATGCGGTCACTTAATCCGTCCACTTCGTCTAAGTAGTGTGTTGTATAAATAATCGTGCTTCCTTGTTCGTTGAGTTTGTGAATACCTTCTAAAATAAATGAACGACTTTGCGTGTCTACCGCAACAGTTGGTTCATCGAAGAAAATTAAACTTGGCTTATGCACGATTCCGCAAGCGATGTTCAAGCGGCGTTTCAACCCACCACTCAATTTCTTTGGAACAAATTTGCGGAATTCTTGTAGCTCTACAAATTCGATGGCTTCTTGTACATATTGTTTACGTTGCTTTGGATCTGAAATATAGAGTCCACAGAAGAAATCAATGTTTTCTTCTACTGATAAATTATCTAAATACGCTAATTCTTGTGGAACAATCCCGATTTCACGTCGTACTTTACTGGATAATGGGAACTTGTTTTCTCCAAGAACCGTTACCTCACCGCTATCAAAGGTTAAAAATCCTAACATACAGTTAATCGCTGTTGTCTTCCCACATCCGTTTGGCCCAAGAAGCGCTAGAAGCTCTCCTTTACGAATTTCAATATCAAAATGATTTAATGCCATCAAGTCTTTGTAACGTTTTAACAAGACTCTTTACTTGAATACTAGTTTTCCATGTCCTCACCTCATTGATTGATTTTACACTCTTAGTATATCGACCACCCTTGTCACAAACTAGTGTCAAATGTCGTTAGTTGCATATGACATTTGTCATAAATAGCTAGATATTTCTCCCTATTTGGGCTACACTGAAGAAAAGAGATTTGGAGGTGAGAAGCGTGCGGACATTTTTAGAGAAGTTGATGTTCTTTAGTTTGATTAGTATGTATTTAATGGGACAACATACAGAAGTCTTTACAATATTTTTTTAGGGCTTTGTATTTTTATTCTTTTTCTATCCATAGAAGTATTTGAAAATAGTTGGATTCAACGCATTTCCCTAGTGATATCTGGTGCTTTATGCATCTTCTATCCTGAAACGGGATTGTATCTTTCCATTTTCATCATGCATGCTGCCCAACTATTCGGACTCCCTGGAGCTTTTGCCGGTGTCATCCTTTTACTGCGACCAGATTTATTCACATTAATATTGTCGGTCATTGGAACGTATCTCATTTTACGTAGTCGCTATGATAAGGAATTTCGTACGAAGAGTCACCATATTCAAGACGACTTAGAGCATGAACGACTCCTCCTATTGCAGCGACAACAATTTAGCCAAGAAGAAACGTTGAAGCAAATGGAGGTCGCAACACTTAAGGAACGGAATCGTATTTCTCACGCCTTGCACGATCAAATCGGACATACGCTAAGCGCTTCAATTATGCAACTGGAGGCCTTGCAAATTATTACCAATGAACCCGTTGTCGAGAAGAAGTTAGAACAAGTCTCCGGAATCCTTCAAAACGGGATGGACGAGATTCGAACAACGATTCATCAGCTTTACGATGACTCTTTCCTCCTCTCTCAAAAGATGGACGAAATTCTTCACCCACTTGAAGAGAAGGCGCAAGTCAATTATCAAAATACGATTTCGGATGAAATTCCAATCGGATTGAAATACGACATTCTTACTATCTGTAAAGAGATGGCAACGAACTTTATGAAGTATTCAAACGGAAATCAAATCCAATTATTTTTACTAGAACAAAACAACTACTACACGATTCAATATAAAGATAATGGGAATGAGACGAGAAATGACACCCCGGGCATGGGCTTAACTATGATGAAAGAACTGGTGGAGAAACATAAAGGGGTTATGACATTACAAACAAAGAACGGATATGACATCTTTATCCGAATCCCAAAACAGGAGGTCAACCATGATTAAAACGATTCTAGTCGATGACGACTTTCTAGTGCTTCAAGCGCTCGAGACGATTCTATCTGTTCAAGACCATATTGAAGTGGTCGGAACAGGTCAGGACGGCAAAGACGCTGTAGAACTGTACATCACTCATCAACCGGACTTAGTCTTGATGGACATTCGGATGGAACCTACTACCGGAATCGAAGCCGCAGAAACGATTCTAAAAGACTTTCCCTGACGCAAAGATTTTGTTCCTAACGACCTTCCAAGACGACGAGTACATCACAAAGGCGCTCTCACTTGGCTGCAGAGGATATTTATTGAAGCAACATATTAAAGGAATTCTTCCCGCGATCGAAGCCGTGATGAATGGACAAATCGTCTACGACTCTACGATTGAAATGCCAGTGAAGAAAACCTTCGAGAAGAAATCGAGTGCTCATTTAAGCGAGCGTGAGAATGAACTGCTCTACCTTGTTGCAGAAGGATTTCAATAATAAAGAAATCGCCGAGAAGATGTATCTCAGCGAAGGAACGGTAAGAAACTACTTATCGGCTCTGCTTGAAAAAGTTAGAATTGCGTGATCGTACGCAACTGGCAGTTTATTACTATAAAGAACTATAAGAAAAACAAGCATCTCAAAGTTGAGGTGCTTGTTTTTTCTCTTATGAATATTTATTTCAAAACTTTTCCAAAAATTCAGTAAATTTTGGATACAAAAAAAGCCCCTGAATCATCAAGGCTTTTGGTCTTTAAAAGTTAACTAAGCGTTGTGCCATGTCTAATTCATAAGCACGAACTTCACGTGGTAAGAAGCGACGAATTTCGTCTTCGTTGTACCCTACTTGGAATCTCTTTTCGTCCAACATAATTGGGCGGCGTAGTAATCCTGGGTTGTTTTTGAATTAATGAGAATAATTGATTTAATGGAACTTCATCTAAGTCAATTTTTAACTCTTGGAATGCTTTTTGAACGAGTTGAGATAATCTCTTCCGTTCCGTCTTCAGTCATTCGCAGGATGTTTTTTTAATTTCGTCAATTGTTAATGGTTCTGAGAAAAATGTTTCTTTCTGTGTACGAGATGTTATGTTCTTCTAACCATGCACGAGCTTTTACGGCAAGATGTACAGCTAGGTGATGTATATAAATGTAACCATACGTCGATGTCCTCCTCTTCTAAAGTCTTCGGTCTTATCTACGTGTATTATTATATATGATATATAAAAAAAAATCTATATGATTTTTTTGGATATTTTTTTAGATTTTTCACAAACTTTTTTTCACTTTTTGATGAAAAAAATTTAATGTTTCATAATATTTTCACTCGCTTTCATTTCGTGAGTGTGTCTTCAACAGAAAATCTCTGAATTCACAAACGTTGAAAACAGTTGTAACTATTTTTTCATGAAAATCCTTTAGAAATAAGGTATAATAAAACTAACAAGTTTAAGGAGCACTTATATGTCTAAAAAAAGAATTTTCTCAGGCGTACAGCCTTCAGCCATCCCAACTATCGGGAACTATATTGGAGCGATGAAAAACTTCGTGGCCTTACAAGATGAGTACGATTGTACTTACTGTATCGTAAACCAACACGCGATTACCGTTCCACAAGATCCAAAGAAATTAAAAGAACAAACACGTTCACTTGCAGCACTTTACCTTGCGATTGGTCTTGACCCTGAAAAGTCAACGATCTTCGTACAATCAGAAGTTCCTGCACATGCCCAAGCTGCATGGATCGTTCAATGTAATGTCGGCGTTGGTGAATTAGAACGTATGACACAATACAAAGATAAATCTCAAAAACAACAATCTGTTTCTGCTGGGTTTATTAACATACCCTCCTCTAATGGTAGCCGATATCGTTTTATATAACGCTGAAGTGGTTCCTGTTGGAGAAGACCAAAAACAACATATGGAATTAACACGTGACTTCGTTGAACGCTTCAACAGCCGCTACGGAAATGGCAACCAACTACTTGTAATGCCAGAACCATTTCATTCCAAAAGCTGGTGCACGTGTCATGAGCTTACAAACGCCAACGAAGAAAATGAGTAAATCAGATGCCAACGTAAAAGAATATATCAGCATGCTTGATGAACCTTCCGTGATTCGCAAGAAGATTAAGAGCGCTGTAACAGATTCTAGCGGCGTGATTGAATTCGATCCAGCTGAAAAACCTGGCGTATCAAACCTATTAACAATCTTTCTCTGCTTTCTCTGGCGAAAGTATTGAATCATTAGTGGAACGCTTCAAAGGCGTTGGTTACGGCCAATTCAAAGAAGAATTAGCTGATGCTATTATCGCTGTGATGGAACCAATCCAAGAGCGCTACTATGAGCTACTAAAATCAGAAAAGTTAGATGAGATTCTTGATGAGGGTGCTAAGAAAGCGAACTATGTAGCGAATAAGACGCTACGCAAGATGGAAAAAGCGGTAGGCTTAGTGAGATAAACTAAGAAAGGTTATCTGCTTACTTTCTAAAATAAAATCAAAAGAGTCCTCTCGGACGTTATTATAATGACTAAAAAGGCTACACCGGGTTGAGCCACGGTCTCAACCCTACCGAGCTTCAAACAGATTCTAGAAGAATCCTCTTCAAGAATCTGTAATTCACATCGGTTGCAACCGCCATTAATGTCATTATAAAGTCCGAGGGACTCTTTTTTTACTATAAGTATAAGCAAAAAAAGCTTTCTGATCTTCAGAATACTGTTTATCTAAAACATCAGCTTTTTATTACTGAAAAAAACATAGGGACAAAGGTCTAGCTTTAGTCTCTCACCTTTAAAGCTCACACATGCTAATTCGCATTCAATGTGATTCCCCACTATTCTTTCAATAAACTGATGTTTTTCGATAATTGATGACATTATTCAATAAATGAATCTATCAAAAATAGTTTATCTCACACCGCTGAAGGGAAAAGGTGCAAAAAATAAAAAACGCTAGGACACTCCTAGCATTTTCTATCTTTTGCTATTCTATAACGAGCAGGCCGGCACCAATGATTCCATTATCCCCCTTAATGGTTGATGCTTGGATATGCTCCAGAATATGTTTTTGTTCGTGATGAAGGAGTTCTGCTAACTCTTCTTTCACGAGTTCTATAAAGTCTGGGTTGTAGTTTGAAACACTACCTCCGAACACAATGGTTTTTGGATCTAGTAAGCAGACCATTCCCATGAAGAACACTTGCTAATCCCATAGCTGTTTCTTCGATGATACGGCGAGCTGCCTCCTCACCACTGCGCCATTTATCAAAGATGTCCTTTCGTTGTCAATGTCTCGTCTTCGTAAATTTCGCGCCCTGTACGCTCGATTCCGACACCCGAACAAGCTACTTCTAACGCTTCGAGACATTCAAAGTAAGGTACTTTGACAAACCCAATTTCGCCTGAGAAACCCTTCCCCGCGTAAGATTGTATTGTTGACGATGTTGGTGGCTGCGATTCCTGTTGATACCGTTACGTATCCAAACATGTCTGTAGGTTTTAGATTGAGCATTCGATATTCCGCATAAGCCGCTACTTTTAACGTCATTATCGATTTTTCACCGGTATGTCTCCGTACGTTTCCTTCAATCTTTCTACAATTGGAAAAATTAGCCCAAGGTATATTATTTTTGGAAAATCGCTACCCCTGGTTTTCCACGTCTACCTTCCCTGGTAATCCAACACCAATCCCATACGTATCTTGAATGCGTAAATCATTATCATTGAGCACTTTATCCACCAGTTGGACCACACCCTGATACAAACTTTCGGCACTCGCTGTTTGGCTTGGGCTTTGAGAACGACTAACGATCTCCCCATTCTCGTTAATCAACGCAACCGCTACCTTCGTTCCCCCAATATCAATACCAACCGCGACTTTCATCAAAAATCCCTCCGTTCATTATGATTTCGCTTTCATAATTAGTTTACACCGAAAAATCGCTTCCTGGCTTTCCCTATCTTGTTCTATACTATAACTATTTTGCTGTCTTTCATTCAGTTTGAAAAATGATAACTGTTTTGATAGCCGTTTTGTCGTCTTTTTCCTAACCACCTCTCTTTCTCATCACTCTCTCCCCTTCATTAGCAAAAAAATTTGGTTGTTCAATCATTAAGGATAAGAAACCGCGCTTGTTTTATAGAAATTAATGATGAATTCACATTGAAAAATGATAACCGAAGATAGCCGTTATAGTGGAATGAGTGATGGGGAATAGCATCGAATGTGAATTAGAGGGAGTTGCGAATTCTTTCGCTACTCCCTCTTTGAAGCTTCGAAGACCGAGAGACCTTAGGCTCGAGGCGGTGCCCCATCACAAAATCCACTATGTCCAAACGGCTATCAATCAGGTTATCATTTTTTTCAAACCACCCTCATTAAATAGTTACTCTATATAAAACAAGCGCTGTTTCTTATCCCTTCAACCTACGGTTGAAAACCATCAATTTTTGCACAAAAAGGAGGGAAAGCAAATCTGCTTCCCCTCCCTAATTCCTAGGAATTATTTGTTTTTTTCAAGTTGTAGAACGCTGATAGACCTTGGTAAACAGCTAAGTCACCTAATTGATCTTCAATACGTAATAATTGGTTGTATTTAGCAATACGGTCTGTACGGCTTAATGAACCAGTCTTGATTTGTCCAGCGTTTGTTGCAACTGCGATGTCAGCAATTGTTGAATCTTCAGTTTCACCAGAACGGTGTGAAACAACTGCAGTGTAACCAGCTTTTTGAGCCATTTCAATTGCGTTGAATGTTTCAGTTAAAGTACCGATTTGGTTAACTTTGATTAAGATTGAGTTTGCAATACCTTGTTCGATACCACGAGATAAGATTTCAGTGTTAGTTACGAATAAGTCGTCACCAACTAATTGAACTTTACCGCCTAAGCGTTCAGTTAATAATTTCCATCCATCCCAGTCGTTTTCGTCACAGCCGTCTTCGATTGTGATGATTGGGTATTTTTCAACTAATTCTGCTAAGTATTCAACTTGTTCAGCTGGAGTACGTTTAGCACCTTTTTCACCTTCGAAGATTGTGTAGTCATATACGCCATCTTTGAAGAATTCAGATGAAGCACAGTCAAATCCTAAGTAAACATCTTTACCAGGTTCTAGACCTACTTTTCTGATTGCTGCTAAGATTGTTTCTACAGCATCTTCAGTTCCTTCGAATGTTGGAGCGAAACCACCTTCGTCACCTACTGCAGTTACTAAACCGCGGTCGTGTAAGATACCTTTCAATGCGTGGAATACTTCAGCACCCCAACGTAAAGCTTCTTTGAATGAAGGAGCACCAACAGGTAAGATCATGAACTCTTGGAATGCGATTGGAGCATCTGAGTGAGATCCACCGTTAACGATGTTCATCATTGGTGTTGGTAATACTTTAGTGTTGAATCCACCTAAGTATTGGTATAAAGGTTGATCTAAGTAGTCAGCAGCTGCGCGTGCTACAGCGATAGATACGCCTAAGATTGCGTTAGCTCCTAATTTACCTTTGTTTGGAGTACCATCTAATTCGATCATTAATTTGTCGATCGCCATTTGTTCACGAACATCGTAACCTAAGATAGCTTCAGCGATAATGTTGTTTACATTGTCAACTGCTTTTTGAACTCCTTTTCCTGAGTAACGAGATTTGTCGCCGTCACGTAATTCAACTGCTTCGTATTCACCAGTTGAAGCTCCTGAAGGAACCATACCGCGTCCGAACGCTCCGCTTTCTGTGTAAACTTCAACTTCGATAGTTGGGTTCCCACGTGAGTCTAGTACTTCTCTTGCTAATACATCTGTAATAAATGGCATGATTTATTAACTCCTTTAATATTTATTTTGTACGTTATTATTTTAATCGAAAATCATCAGACTTTCAACCTTTGATAAGGTTTTCTTTATTTTTCGATTAATGATTCACCAGTCATTTCTTCTGGTTTTTCCACATTTAGTAAATCAAGCATAGTTGGAGCAACGTCTGCTAAACGTCCACCCTCGCGTAATGTTACACCTTTCTTCGTAACAATCACTGGTACTGGTACTGTTGTATGTGCAGTATGTGGTGTTCCTTCTGGTGTAATCATTGTTTCTGAGTTACCGTGGTCAGCAAAGATAATTGCGCTACCGCCTTTTGCAAGGATGGCGTCAACAACTTTACCTAAGTTTTCATCCACTGCTTCAATCGCTTTGATTGTTGGTTCTAACATTCCTGAGTGTCCAACCATATCTGGGTTTGCGAAGTTTAAGATGATGGCATCATTTTCATCATTGATGATTGAGTTGTATAATGCATCTCCTACTTCGTAAGCACTCATTTCTGGTTTCAAGTCGTAAGTTGCAACCTTTGGAGAAGGAATTAAAATACGGTTTTCGCCAGGGAATTCTTCGTTACGTCCACCATTCATGAAGAATGTTACGTGTGGATATTTTTCAGTTTCGGCAATACGTAATTGTGCTAGGCCTGCTTTAGATAACACTTCACCAAGAACGTTTGTCATTGGAATTGGTGGGAATGCAACTTCTGCATCCACGCTTGGGTTATATAAAGTCATTGTCACAAATTTAACGTTTGTAGCACGTGCACCACGGTCAAAGTTTGTCCACTCTTTATCTGTGAACGCATTTGATAATTGGATTGCACGGTCAGGACGGAAGTTGAAGAAGATGATTGCATCGTTGTTTTCAACTCTTTGCCACTGGTTTGCCATCTTTAACGATTACTGATGGAATAACGAATTCGTCTGTAACGTCTTTAGCATAGCTATCTTCGATCACAGCTTGTGCGCTTTCGAATTGTGGGCCTTCGCTATGAGCAATTGCATCATAAGCTAATTTCACACGTTCCCAACGTTTGTCACGGTCCATTGCATAGTAACGACCTGAAACTGTTGCGATTTCTCCAACGCCTACTTCAGCTAATTTGTCTTCTAATGTTTTGATGTAAGAAGGACCAGCTTTAGGGTCTACGTCACGTCCATCCATGAATGCATGAATGTACACTTTGTCGATTCCTTTTGCTTTAGCTGTTTCCACTAATGCTAATAGTGGTTGATGTGGCTGTGTACCCCACCATCAGATAACAATCCGAATAAGTGTAATGCAGAGCCATTTTCTTTTACGTGGTTAAATGCACCGTTTAATGCTGGGTTTGATTCGAATTCGCCTTCTTGGATTGCTTTGTCGATACGAGTTAAGCTTTGGTAAACGATACGTCCAGCACCGATGTTTGTATGACCTACTTCTGAGTTCCCCATTTGGCCATCTGGTAGACCTACATCTAATCCAGAAGCTTTTAATGTTGTATGAGGGAATTCGTTATAATAACGATCAAAATTTGGTTTTTTTGCTTGTGCAACGGCATTACCTTCAACCTCTGGTCTCCATCCGAACCCATCTAAGATAATGATTGCAACTGGTGATTTTGCCATTATTTTACTGCCTCCAATAAAGCTAAGAATGAATCTGGTTGTAAGCTTGCTCCACCTACAAGAGCTCCGTCCACATCTGGACAAGCCATGTATTCAGCAATGTTTTCTGGTTTTACAGATCCACCGTATTGAACGCGAACTTTGTCAGCAACTTCTTGACCGAAGTCAGCTGCTACAACGTCACGAACAACTTTACACATTTTTTGAGCGTCATCTTGAGATGCTGATTTACCAGTTCCGATAGCCCAGATTGGTTCATAAGCAATCACTAATGATGATACTTGCTCGTTTGATAAACCTTTCAATGCTGCAGAAACTTGTCCGCCTACGAATTCTGAAGCTTTTCCTGCTTCGTAAGTTTCTAAAGTTTCACCACAACAAATGATTGGTGTTAAGCCGTTTCTGAAAATAGCATGTGCTTTTTTGTTGATATCTTCGTCAGTTTCGTGGAAATACTCACGACGTTCTGAGTGGCCAATCACTACGTAGTGCACGCCCATTTCAGCTAATACTTTAGGTGAAGTTTCACCAGTGAAAGCACCAGCATCTTCGAAGTAGCAGTTTTCAGCAGCTACTTTTAATTCTGATCCTTTCGCATATTCTAATAAAGTGACTAAGTCAACTGCAGGAGCAGCAATAGCACTTTCTACGCGTTCGCCTGAAGGTAATTTACCAACAACAGCTTCCACAAAAGCTTGAGTTTCTTTTGGGTTTTTGTTCATTTTCCAGTTTCCGGCAATAATTGGTTTACGCATATACACAACATCTCCTTTTAAATGTTTAAAATTATTTATCACTGATAGCAGCAACACCTGGTAGTTCTTTACCTTCTAGATATTCTAGAGAAGCTCCACCACCTGTTGAAATGTGAGTGAATTTGTCAGCGTAGCCTAGTGAGATTGCAGCAGCAGCTGAGTCCCCACCACCGATGATTGTAGTTGCGCCTTCTAGGTTAGCGATAGCTTCACATACACCGATAGTTCCTTTAGCAAAGTTTGGTAATTCGAATACACCCATTGGTCCATTCCATACAACAGTTTTTGCATCTTTTAAGTAGCTTTGCAAATAATTCAACTGTCTTAGGTCCGATATCTAAACCTTCTTGGTCTGCTGGGATAGCATCTGAATCAACGATTGTAGCTACAGCATCGTTAGAGAATTCTTTAGCAACAACGTTATCGATTGGTAACACTAATTTGTCGCCAGCTTTTTCCATAATTTCTTTTGCTAATTCAACGCGGTCTAATTCTAATAATGAAAGACCTACTTCACGTCCCATTGCTTTGAAGAATGTGTAAGCCATTCCTCCACCGATAAGAACTTTATCAGCTTTGTCTAATAAGCTGTTGATAACACCGATCTTGTCTGAAACTTTCGCTCCACCTAAGATTGCCACGAATGGACGTTCTGGGTTATCTACTGCACCACCGATGAACTTGATTTCTTTTTCCATCAAGAATCCAGCAGCTGATTCTAATTGGCTAGCAATACCAACGTTTGAAGCATGCGCACGGTGAGCTGTACCGAATGCATCGTTAACGAATAAGTCGCCTAAAGAAGCCCAATATTTACCTAATTCAGGGTCGTTTTTAGATTCTTTCTTGCCATCTAAATCTTCGAAACGAGTATTTTCGAATAATAAAACATCGCCATCTTTAAGAGCATTAATAGCAGCTTCTAACTTTTCTCCACGAGTTTCTGGAACGAAAGTCACTGGTTTTTCTAATAACTCAGATAAGCGTTCTGCAACTGGACGTAAGCTCAATTTAGCTTTGTCTTCTTCAGATTTCACTTTACCTAAGTGAGAGAATAAGATCACTTTAGCGTTGTGATCGATTAAGTATTTGATTGTTGGCAATGCTTGAACGATACGGTTATCGTCTGTAATCACGCCATCTTTCAAAGGAACGTTAAAGTCCACACGAACTAAAACTTTCTTTCCTTCAACTTGTAAGTCTGTAACGATTTTTTTAGCCATAAAATAGCCTCCTACATTTTTATTTGGAGCGAGTGCATTACTCACATTATGAAAACAGGGCGAGGAAGCGAATGCTTCCATCGCCCTGAGAAAATAGATACGATTAGCTAAATCTATAGTTTAAATTATAGTTTTGCGAAGTATTGTAAAGTACGAACTAATTGTGCAGTGTATGACATTTCGTTATCGTACCAAGCAACAGTTTTAACTAATTGTTTGTCGCCTACAGTCATTACTTTAGTTTGAGTTGCATCGAATAATGAACCATAAGTGATACCTACGATATCAGAAGATACGATTGGATCTTCAGTGTATCCGTAAGATTCGTTAGCTAATTCTTTCATAGCTGCGTTGATTTCTTCAGCAGTAACTGGTTTTTCTAAAACTGTTACTAATTCAGTTAATGAACCTGTTGGAACAGGAACACGTTGTGCAGCTCCGTCTAATTTTCCGTTTAATTCTGGGATTACTAATCCGATAGCTTTAGCAGCACCTGTTGTGTTAGGAACGATGTTAACTGCTGCAGCACGAGCACGACGTAAGTCACCTTTAGCGTGAGGTGCGTCTAATGTGTTTTGGTCACCTGTGTAACCGTGGATTGTTGTCATTAAACCTTCAACGATACCGAATTTATCGTTTAATGCTTTAGCCATTGGAGCTAAGCAGTTTGTAGTACATGAAGCACCAGAGATAACAGTTTCTTTACCTGTTAAAATGTTGTGGTTTGTGTTGAATACAACTGTAGGAACGTCATTTCCACCAGGTGCAGAGATAACAACGCGTTTAGCGCCAGCTTTTAAGTGTAATTCAGCTTTTTCTTTAGAAGTGAAGAAACCAGTACATTCTAATACGATATCAACGCCTAGTTCACCCCATGGTAATTCTTCAGGATTACGGTTAGCAAGTACTTTAACTTCTTTACCGTTAACGCGGAAAGCTCCATCTAACACTTCAACTTCACCGTTGAAACGTCCTTGAGTTGAATCATATTTTAACAAGTGAGCTAATTGCTTAGCGTCTGTTAAGTCATTGATTGCAACAACTTCTAATCCTTCCACATCTTGAATACGACGGAATGCTAAACGACCGATACGTCCGAAACCGTTAATACCAACTTTAACTGTCATATAGTTTTTCCTCCTAGGAATTTTTTATTTTTATTTTTTGCGGGTTTCCCCGTTCAAAACCAACTCTGATGTCTCCTTGTCAATCACAAACCAAGTGCGATCCACTGGAGCTAATTTGGCATATGCTTTTAAAGCAGGTGCCTTCTCTGCGCCTTCCACAACGGCAATCGAATGTGGAATCGTAGATAAATCACTAAGATGCAGCCCTACTCGTGGGATTTTTAATACCACATTTCCTTCTGCATCGAAGAAACAACCGAACGCTTCGCCAATTGCTTTCTTCTCTTTTAACGTAGCCTTTTGTTCTTGCGTGAGGCCACGTCTCTCTCCCATTATAATAGCACTTCCAACGCTATATAACAAACACTCCGCCTTTTTCATGAGACCTATCGTCTTTGCGACTGAAGGTTCTTGCATTAGCGGTGCATATGTCGCCTGTTGGACATGTTCTGGAACGAATAACGCTTCATGATGAGCGCCAATTCCAGTCGCCATTTTCTCACTGACATTATTTGCCTGAATCAGCATCGACCCAAACATTCCTCCTCTTGCAGGAACAATCGTTAAGTCTCGGTTCACTGAAATGTCTTTTGTGAATCCTTCGCTGACACGGACCATCGTTTGGCCCCCAGTGATGGCGATAATGGAAGTTCCAAGCGGTAAAAGGACATCCATAATCTCTTGTACCAACTCAGATGTTTTTCGCTGGATCATCCACAACTTTTACATATTGAACGCCTAAGGTTTTAGCCACCTTATGTTCCACCAGACTCATCTGGATAAAGTTGTTTTTCAAATCATCCGACCGTTCTAATATAAATTCGCCAACTTCCGTGAGTCGCATTCCTGACCCTTGTACTTCAATCAGGTCTAAAGCTTTCATATCCTCACATTCATTACGTAGTGTGCGTTCGGACATCTGAACCACTTTTGCAAGGGCTCTTCGTCCAATCGGTTGATACGTTGCGATGGCTTGTAAAATACGGAATCGCGTTTGAAGAGCGACTCTGCTTTCTGGAACTAATAAATGAGATAGATTAAGATAATTCATCGAAACCTTCCTCCAATCGTTTCCAGATAGGGTCGTATATCGTCCCGCTTATTTCCAGTATCTTTGAATCCATATTTCTGAACACATTTATATTTTAACACAAAATAGCAGAAATGCAACCGTGCTCAGATTACATTTTGGTTAAGATTTACGAATTATAGGGACCCATTTTGTCCCTGTTAGCTTACTAGCCTTTTCACGGCAAGTTTCTCCGTCATCCATCACAAAAGAAATTTCTACATGAGCTCCAACTTTTTGAGCTATCTTTCTCCAAAAATATAGAAATTGAAGGGATTATGATTACCTGTAACCTAACCTTGAAAGATGTCCCGGTTTGTATCCCAACCTTTTTCTGCAAAACTCGGTACGTGAGAGTCCGGAAATCAGTCTCAACTCTGTAAACCTTAACCCCACCTCCCTTAACACGAGCTCTATATCGATATCCTTTTCTATATTCTCGTATTGGGATTCCAAGTCTGTAATAAATTTCTTCAGATTCTGATCCATTTTTTTAATGCCTCCTCTTTAGTGCTCACAATTGGAATTGACAATTGAGTCTTTGATTTGTTCCCCACATTTCAAGAATTGCTGGAGAAAAACCCTCTTTATCTAGCAACTTTAATACAGCAAGGATTTTTACCTTCTCCCTATACGGCTTCATCTTTACCAATTCAAAATACTCTGAACTAATCTTCAAATTCTTCCCATAAATTTCCCTCCCACTTAAACATTACCATATTTGGTAATTACCATATATGGTAATGTTGCTCTCTTCATATACTTTTTTTGCTCTCTTTTAAAATTAAACGAATTAAACCATTTCTCCTTTATACTCAATTTTTTCCAAAACTTGCACAGTTTTCTAAAATTAGATACACTTAGGAAAGAATGTCGCCTTAGTGTAGTGGATATCACATGAGATTCCGGTTCTCATAACAGGGGTTCGACTCCCCTAGGCGGCTTATACCTACTCCACGCTACAAACATTGTTTTGCAGCGTTTTTTATGCACAAAAAAGCCCCGAGATTTCTCTCGGGGCTTTTCGTCAAACGTTAGAAGTTATCACCTAGATGCGACTATTCTTCTTCGTCCTCTTTTTTCTTGCCAGTCGCAAGTAGTCCTAAACCTGCAAGAAGAGCCATATTTGCTGCATTAAATACAGCTGACAAGTCTTCCACACCTGTGTTCGGTAATTCAGGTTTACCTGGTGTTGGGGGTGTTGGAGGTAATTCAGGTTTACCTGGTGTTGGAGGTGTTGGAGGTAATTCAGGTTTACCTGGTGTTGGAGGTGTTGGAGGTAATTCAGGTTTACCTGGTGTTGGAGGCGTTTGAGGAGGTGTATTTGGTGTGTTTGGAGGAGTTACAGTGTTGTTGAACTCTGTATCTTCTGGTAATCCAGCCACAGCCGTTAATACTTTACCGTCTTTGGCTACAGTTACAGCGACAGTCGCAACCATTGTATCGTAAGTTACGCCTTTTTCTGTTCCTTTCACTTCTTCAACAGTGTAAGTATAAACTCCTTCTTCGCCTCTCTTGAATGTTAAGGCAGAGAATTTAATCTTACCGTCAGCATCGTTTGTTACTGTTTCGATGACATTTCCATCTTTGTCTTTCAATACGAAGCTGAATTCGCCATCTTTCAGTGGACGACCTTCAAGTTTCTTAGTGAACTCGAATTCCACTTTCGTTGGGATGTTAACAACACGAGTTTCAGTTGGTTTTTCTGGTTTCTCAGTTGTCTTCTTCGTTGGATCGTATTGATGAACGATTTGGCTCGCAGTATTTCGATATCTACGCCATCTTTAGCACCTTCTTTGATTGTCGCAACAATGTCAAATTTATAGTAGCGACCGAATGCGAATTTAGTAGTGTCTAATACTTGAGTATCTTCTTTATCGCCTAAAGATTTCGTTAAATCAGCTTTAGATGTCGCTGTAATTACGCCATTTTCAACTTTGATGTCGAATTTATCAGTTACATCTTCACCAGTAACGCTGTCGTAAGCTTTAATTTTTGCAACGTCAACCGTTAAGTTTTCTTCATCGTAGTTATCTGTGATTCCTACTGATTGGATGTAATCTATGTTGTTTGCATCAAATTTAGTTGTATCTAACCAAACTTGGTAAACTACTTTGTCACCCTTCTTAAGTGTTGATGTATTGATATTTTCTGCTTCGTTGTTATCAGTTGTATCCGCATAAGGATCTGCTTTCGTATCTGTTACAGCATCTGTCAACTCAGCATCATCATCTACTAACTTGTCGCCAGTAGTATCGAATTTCTCATCCTTCACAACAAATTTCTTAGGTTGGAATTCTGGAGTTCCTGGAGGAGTCACTGTATTGTTGAACTCTTTATCTTCTGCATCTGTCACTTTTGTGATTAACGCTTTAGCAGTTCCGTCATATTTCACTTCAACAGTTACTTCAGCTTTCATCTTATCGTAAGTCACTGTTCCGTCTGTTCCAGCTACTTCTTCGATTGTGTACTTGTAAGTACCCGCTTGATCTTTGTTGTACTCGATGGCTTTGAACTTAACGTTGCCGTCTTTATCGTTCTTCACTGTTTCGATTTCAGTACCTTTTGCATCTTTCAATACAAAGCTGAACTCCTGGTCTTTCAACTCACGGCCTTCAAGTTTCTTCGTGAAGTTAAATTCTACTTCGATTGGGACGTTGATGACACGTTTTTGAGTTGGTTTTTCTGGAGTTACAACTGATTTACTTGTTGGATCGTATTGGTGAACGATTTGTGTTGCAGTATTTTCGATATCTGCCCCGCCTTCTACGTCTTCTTTTACAGTCGCAACAATATCAAATTTATAGTAACGTCCGAATGCGAATTTCTCATCATCTAATACTTGAGTATCTTCTGCATCCCCTAAAGATTTTTGTAATGAAGCTTTAGATATTGCTTTAATCACGCCATCTTCAACGGTGATGTCGAATTTATCTGTTACATCTTCACCTGTTACGCTGTCATAAGCTTTCACGTTTGCAGCATCCACTGTTAATTTAGCTTCATCGTAATCGTCTGTAATTCCAACAGATTGGATGTTTTGAGCTGCAGTGAAGTTGTTTGTATCTAACCATACTTGGTAAACCACTTTAGAACCACGTTTAACAGTCTTCGTATTTAAGTTTTCTGCTTCGTTGTTTGTAGTCTTATCAGCATATGGATTTGCGTTAGTATCTGCCACTTCATCTGTTAACTCATCGTCGTCATTCATTAACTTGTCGCCAGTGATGTCATATTTTTCTTCTGTTAAAATGAATTTCTCTGGTTTGAAGTTTGGTGCATTTGGAGGAGTTACTACGTTGTTGAACTCTTTATCAGGAGCATCTGTTAGATTTTGTGATTAACGCTTTAGCAGTTCCGTCATATTTCACTTCAACAGTTACTTCTGCTTTCATCTTATCGTAAGTAACAGTTGCGTCAGTTCCAGCAACCTCTTCGATAGTGTATTTGTATGTTCCAGCTTGGTTTTTGTTGAATTCTAACGCTTTGAACTTAACGTTTCCGTCTTTATCGTTCTTCACAGTTTCGATTTCAGTACCTTCTGCATCTTTCAATACGAAGCTGAACTCGTTTTCTTTCAACTCACGACCTTGTAATTTCTTACTGAAGTTAAATTCTACTTCAACAGGAATGTTTACTACACGTTTTTGTGTTGGTTTTTCTGGAGTCTTAACAGTCTTAGATGTTGGGTCGTATTGGTTTACTACTTGAACTGCAGTATTTTCAATATCAGCACCAGGTGTTACATCTTCTTTCACTGTTGCTACGATATCAAATTTATAGTAGCGACCGAATGCAAATTTAGTTGTATCTAATACTTGAGTATTTCAGCATCGCCTAAAGATTTTTGTAATGAAGCTTTAGATGTTGCTGTTACAACACCGTTATTCACAGTGATGTCGAATTTAGCTGTTACATCTTCACCTGTTACGCTGTCATAAGCTTTCACGTTTGCAGCTTCAACTGTTAATTTTGCTTCATCGTAATCGTCAGTGATACCAACTGATTGGATGTAGTCTTTGTTATTTGCGTCAAATTTAGTTGTATCTAACCATACTTGGTACACTAATTTGTCGCCACGTTTAACAGTCTTCGTATTTAAGTTTTCTGCTTCGTTGTTGCTTGTTCCATCTGCATATGGGTTTGCATTTGTATCTGCTACTTCGTCTGTTAACTCATCGTCATCATCCATTAATTTATCACCAGTTACATCGAATTTTTCTTTGTTTACGATGAATTTCTCTGGTTTGAACTCTGGAGTTGTTGGAGGAGTTACTACGTTGTTGAACTCTTTATCTGAAGCGTCTGTCACGTTCTTAATTAACGCTTTAGCAGTTCCGTCATAAGAAACTTTAACTGTTACTTCTGCTTTCATTGTATCGTAAGTCACTGTTGCATCTGTTCCAGCTACTTCTTCGATTGTGTATTTGTGAGTTCCCACTTGATCTTTAGTGAATTCAAGAGCTTTGAACTTAACGTTTCCGTCTTTGTCATTTGTCACTGTTTCAATTTCAGTACCTTTAGCATCTTTCAATACGAAGCTGAATTCTTCTGCTTTCAGCTTACGACCTTCGAGTTTCTTCGTGAAGTTGAAGTCCACAGAAACTGGAATACTCACAACACGTTTTTGAGTTGGTTTTTCTGGTTTTTCAACAGTCTTGTTATATGGATCGTATACGTGAACGATTTGGCTTGCTGTATTTTCGATATCGATACCATCTTTAACCGTTGTTTTGATTGTTGCCGCGATATCAAATTTATAGTAACGATCGAATTGGAATTTAGTTGTGTCGATGACGCTGTTTTCATTTACAAATTCTGCTTTAGAAGTTGCACTGATTTTACCGTCTTCAACTTTAATATCGAACTTAGAAGTTACATCTGCACCAGTTACGCTATCGTAAACTTTAATGCCATCTGTAGTCACATCTAATTTGTCTTCTTCGTAATCATCAGCGATTCCAACGTATTGGATGTTTTGATCTGCCGTGAATTTAGTTGTATCTAACCATACTTGGTAGTAGAATTTGTCACCTTTTTTAAGTGTCTTACCATTGATGTTTTCTGCTTCATTGTTTGTTGATTTGTCAGCATATGGGTTTGCGTTTGTATCCGCTACTTCATCTGTTAACTCATCGTCGTCATCCATAAGTTTGTCACCAGTGATATCGAATTTCTCTTTATTCACAACGAATTTCTCTGGTTTGAACTCTGGAGTTGTTGGCGGTGGAGTTACTTTGTTGTTGAACTCTTTGTCATCTGCGCCAGTAGCGTTTCCGCCTTCTGAAGCAAAAGTTGTTACTGTTGTTAATACGTGTGCCAGATTTAGACACTGTAACAGTGATGTTGGCTTTCATTGTATCGTAGTCCATACGATCTTCTTTCGTCGCTGGGATTACTTCTTCAACAGTATATTTGTGAGTTCCAACTTTAGTCTTGTCATAGTTTAATGCTGTAAATGTAACGTTACCGTCTTTATCGTTCTTCACAGTTTCGATTTCGTTACCTTCTGCATCTTTCAACACAAAACTGAACTCTTTATCTTTCAATGGACGACCTTCTAATTTCTTAGTGAAGTCGAATTTCGTTGATACCGGAGGTACTACGTAGTTGTTAAACTCTTGGTCATCGGCTTTAGAAGTTTCGCCGCCTGCTGCAGAGTAAGTTACTTTCGTTTTTAATACGCCAGCAGCGTCTTGAGTCACTTCAACGGTCATAGTGATTTCCATTGCATCGTAATCAACAGCCGCATCAGAACCCGCTTTCTGTAATCTTGTACTTGTAAGTACCTACTTTATTGAATGTTAATTCGCTGAATGAAACTTTACCGTCCGCATTTTGAACTGTTTCTTCGTGTCCATCTGCAGAAGATTTTTGTTCTTTAATTGTGAAGCTGAATTCGCCGTCTACTAAGTTACGACCTTCTAACGTTTTCTTGAATTCAGGTTTCACTTTAACAGGTTCTACTTTTTCATAGTAATAAACAGGTTGTTTGAACGGAGTTAGTGAGTTTAATAAGTCAACGTTTGTACCAATCCCCCAAACACCACGTTCTAATTGACTATTTGGAGAACCGTGTCCGATTCTATCTCCTAAGAATGGTACGAAAACAGTTTTATATGGTGTATATCCTCCTGCTTTTTGGAAATCAAAACCAACTTCAATCCCATTAGGATGGTTAACACCGTTGGTACCTGTAAATGCGATTGTATTTAAAGTACTCTTTACTTTAGCTAATTCTTCAGTGTTTGCATTTCCTGGTTTAATTGGCTGTGTTTCAGCAATCAACATATATCCATCAGTACTCAAAGTGCCATCTGAACGCTTAGATTGTTGTTTAGGGTCAAGTAAGTACACACGAATGACAACTGTTCCATCTTCATCCACTACTTCTTTAATACGTTTTATGCCATAACGGTCTGCGTCCATGAATTTTGTTCCGACTTTATAAGGAGAACTTACATATCCTGAAGTAGTTGTCGGATCAGCAACTTGGTATAAGCGATATCCATCAAATTGACGAACACCAGAAGCATTGAAATTTTGTCCTTCCATTGCTTTCATCTTATAACTTGCTAGCTCTTCTTCTTTTCCACTTTCTTTATACGATTGTGTAGATGTTTCTGTACGTCCAGCCTGATAGGTTGGGTTTGATTTGTCCACAATTTTATATAAAGTTGTATTGTTAACTACTTGTGGAATAAGCGCATTCGTATCCGTAATGGTACGTCCGTTATATGTAGGCTCTGCCGCATTGAAAATATCAGTACTTGTGCGAGCATTATACACATCTTGATAAATTTTCATTTTAGCTTCGTTTTCAGGTGTTCGACCTTCTAAGTTCGGATATGTTTGAATAACTGGATCAATATCGTAATGGAATTGGATAAATTTGCTAGCATCTCGTCCTTTTTTACCTGGGTTAGTTCCATAAACAACATACAATGTTAATTCACCATTTGATGCTTGTTTTGTCTTTTGGAAAGATTGTTTACCACTAGTTTCAGTAATTTGTACTGTTTCGATTACTGAACCAGTATTTTTATCCACTAATTCAACAGTAACATTGTTTGAATCACTAAAAGGTTTATAAGCACGTGTATAGTAATTTGTATTGTATCGAGCATTATATTTTGTTAAATCTAAAATGTGGAAAGTATAATTTGAATCTGCTTTTTTAAAGCTTGCATCCGGAACATCTTGAGATTTTACAGTTGCCCCGTTAGGATTTGACATATCTGGAGTTGCTGTTTCGCCATCTTTAAGAGTTGTTTCAACATCTACTGGAGAGTTGTCGCTTCCTTGTGAAGCTGCACGTCTTGAACGAGTTCTAGGAGTTTCTCCTGATGCTGTTGCTGCTGTCGTTGTTTCATCTGCTGCTGTTGCTGCTGTCGTTGTTTCATCTGCTGCTGTTGGAGCTGCAGTTGTTTCTTCTATAGCCGCTGGTGCTACAGTTGTTTCAGCCTCAGTAGTTGCCTCAGCGGTTGTTGCCGGCGCAGCCGCTGTCGTTGTTGCTTCAGCTGCTGTAGCAGATACTTCTTCTGCTGATACTGCGTTTGTAGCAAAAATCGTTGTTCCTAATAAGACCGAGCATACACCAATTGTCAATTTACGTAATGAGAAACGTTGACGCTTGCTAAAGATATCTTTCATTTGGACACTTCCTTTTCTTTTTATTTTTGTTTGTTTTTTCACACAAACGGTTGCTAACTCGAAAAGACGAAACAGATTTCATACTTTCTACACAATTCACACTATAGATAAAATTTGTTAAAATCTTTTCTACAGCGCATATTCTACTGTATATTAATTATAAATACAACGCTATATCAAATTAACTATTATATATAAAGCATTATTTTTTTCAGGAATTTCATATTTTCTATGTTTTTTTCACGAAAAATGTTCGAAACCAAAAAAACGTTACAGAACCCCCCATAAGAATAGCGTTTCTCGAACACAATCTGAATTTTCTATCGCTTTTAAGCGCAAAAAAATAGCGCTCTAGAATAATTCGAGCGCCGTTTTGAAAGCGGTTGTATCAACTTTCTTCCCTAAAAGTGAAGAATATAATTTTTATGCGAATTTTTGAAAAAAATCCCAAATATCTGTTGCTAATCCTTCGTAAAATTCAGGTTCGTGACACACCATTAATATACTTCCTTTATATTCTTGTAATGCACGTTTTAGCTCCTCTTTGGCATCTACATCCAAGTGGTTTGTCGGTTCGTCGAGTACGAGCACGTTTGACTCTTCATTCATCAATTTACAGAAGCGAACTTTTGCTTGCTCTCCCCCGCTTAGTACTTGCACTTGACTCTCGATATGCTTACTTGTTAATCCACAACGAGCGAGCGCTGCACGTACTTCTGGTTGTGTCATGGATGGGAAGGTATCCCAGATTTCTTCTAAGGCTGTCTTACGGTTTCCTTTTGGCGTTTCTTGTTCGAAATACCCAAGATCGATATAGTCGCCACGCGTAACTTTTCCGTTCAATGGCTTAATAATCCCTAATAAGCTCTTCAAGAGTGTCGTTTTCCCAATACCATTCGCACCGACGATGGCAATCTTTTGGCCACGTTCCATTTCAAGATTAATATGTCCTGTTAATGGACGGTCATATCCAATCACTAAATCTTCGGCTTGGAAAATGTAACGACCGGGAGCTCTAGAAGTCTTGAAGTCAAATTTTGGTTTTGGCTTCTCACTGGCTAATTCGATGACTTCCATCTTATCCAGTTTCTTCTGACGAGACATCGCCATATTACGTGTTGCCACACGCGCCTTATTACGGTTTACGAAGTCCTTCAAGTCCGCAATCTCTTTTTGTTGACGGTTGTACGCCGCTTCTAGTTGAGATTTCTTCATCGCATACACTTCTTGGAACTGATCATAGTCCCCAACATAACGGTTCAACTCTTGATTGTCCATATGGTAAATCAAGTTGACGACGCTGTTTAAGAATGGAATATCATGCGAAATGAGGATAAATGCATTTTCGTATTCTTGCAAGTAGCGTTTCAACCATTCGATATGTTCTGCGTCCAAGTAGTTTGTCGGCTCGTCGAGTAATAAAATGTCTGGTTTTTCTAATAATAGTTTTGCCAGTAACACTTTTGTACGTTGCCCACCACTGAGTTCACTTACGTCGCTATCCATCCCAAATGCTGCAACGCCTAATGCACGCGCTACTTCATCGATTTTGGCATCAAGAATATAGAAGTCGTGGCTATCTAATCGCTCTTGCAACTCGCCCACTTCTTCCAGCATTGCGTTCATTTCGTCTTCGTTTGCGTCTCCCATCGCCATATACAATTCATTGATACGCGCTTCAGCCACAAATAAATCGTCGAAGGCTTTTTGAAGAACACTGCGAACCGTCATTCCTGGTTCAAGGACAGTATGTTGGTCCAAGTATCCTACCTTTACATTTTTAGACCACTCGATTTTTCCTTCGTCGGGTTGTAATTGACCTGTCACGATATTCATGAAGGTTGATTTCCCTTCACCGTTTGCTCCAACGAGTCCGATGTGTTCCCCTTTTAATAGACGGAAGCTTACATCATTGAAGATGGCTCTTTCACCAAAGCCGTGTGTTAATTTTTCTACATTTAAAATACTCATCAACGTTCTCCTTAAGTTTTCTCTGGGTCATTGTATCATAGTTTGCGATAAATTCAAAAAAGCTAAAACAAATACGGAGCAAGAAATGAATTCCTACTCCGCATTTTTCTACTATTTAAATTGCGCTTTGTATAAAGCCGCATACGCACCGTTTTTGGCGAGCAATTCTTCATGCGTGCCGTCTTCTGTCAGTCCATCTTCTGTAACGACAATAATACGGTCTGCATTTTTTTAATGGTAGCTAGGCGGTGAGCGATAATAAAGGTCGTTCTACCTTTTGCCAACTCGTCAAACGATTGTTGAATGAATTTTTTTCCGTCTGCGTATCGAGCGCACTTGTGGCTTCATCCAAGATTAAAATAGAAGGATTCTTCAAGAAAATACGGGCAATTGAGAGACGTTGTTTTTGTCCACCGGATAATTTCACACCGCGTTCTCCGATATGTGTATCCACTCCATCTTCTAAATCTTCAATGACTTCTTTCAGTTTTGCTTGCTCGATCGCACGGTCTACTTCTTCGTCAGTTGCATCAAGTCTTCCATACAACACATTCTCGCGAATCGTTCCATTAAAGAGGAACACATCTTGTTGCACGATACCGATTTGTTGGCGCAGCGATTGTAAGGTGAAACGGTTGATATTGGTTCCATCGACCAAGATTTCCCCTTCTTTTAAATCATAGAAGCGAGGCAATAAGTTCACGAGCGTTGTCTTCCCAACCCCACTTGGTCCAACGAAAGCCACCGTTTGACCTGGTTCGACCGTTAAGTTGATATGTTCCAACACTTTCTTATCTTCCTCATATCCAAAACCGACATTTTTATATTCCACACGTCCTTCAAACGCTGGAGCCGGAATCGCATCCGGTGCGTCTTCGATATCAATTTCGACATTCATTAATTCTTTGAAACGACGGAAGCCCGCAAACCCTTTGGATACAATTCAATCATGGAGTTCATTTTATTAATCGGTCCCACGAACACATTGGACAGTAAGATGTAGCCGACTAATTCTCCAGCCGTTAAATCACCAATGACCGTGAAGTACGCCCCCACGATTAAGCTGAAGAGATTAATACTGCGCATTAATAAGTAGTTGAAACTGCTGCTTGTCCCCATCGTGCGATAGAACGCAATTTTATTCGAGCGGTACTCTTGAATGAGTTCTTCGAAGAGTTGTTGCTCATGACTTTCATTTGCAAAGGCCTTCACCACACGCATTCCGCTCAGTACATTTTCAAGTCCTGCCGTATAGTTAGCAAGCCCTTTGTAGATATTTCGATTGATACGAGACATGCGACGGTTAAATACTGCCAGCGCGACCGCAATAATCGGTACGAAGAAAATCGTCAATAGCGCAAGTGTTGGATGCACTTGATACATCAACACAAACGAACCGATTAAAGTCATCACGGCAATAAAGAATTCTTCAGGTCCGTGATGCGCCAACTCACTAATATCGAATAAGTCACTCGACAAGCGACTCATTAATTCCCCGATTTTCATATTATCGAAGAATGAGAACGATTGTTTTTGGACCTTCGCGAATAACTCACGGCGCATATCCGTTTCAATATTAATCCCTAAAATATGCCCCATGTACACCACGATAAAGTTCAAGGTTGTCGAGAAAGCATATAGCGCAAGTAACCCTGCCCCCACGAGTATAATTTGTTGTAAATTTTGAGACGGTACGATGTTATCAATGACACTTCTCACCATCACCGGAAAGGCAAGCTCGAGAATGGCCACAATCACCGCACAGGTAAAATCGAGTAAGAATAATTTTTTATACGGTTTATAATAATGAATAAAATCTTTAATCACGATTGCTCTCCTTTCGCATAATGTAACGCACTCCAATCTTTTGTCTTATAGATGATATGTCCATAAAGAACGGTTAACGCGTTTGATAATAACATGGCAATCCATACACCGGTTGCCCCGAGTGCTGTAAAGGCTCCAAGCACCCAAATAATCGGCAGGCGTAACACCCAAAGACGTCCAACAGACATATTCATCGAGTATTTCGTCACGCCACATCCTTGGAAGAATCCGTTGTACGCCGAGAACATGCCCATGAAGAAAATGATAAAGGCTGTGTAGTTCAAATACTCAACGGCATTGGACCAAAGAACGGCATCGCTTCTATCTTTAATGAAGACTCCTAGAATTGGAGACTGGAAGAGAAAGACGATAATACAGCCGACTGTTGAAATCATGAGCACCCACAACAATGCTCGTCTAAAGATGGCATGCGCGCGGTCATAAAGCCCTGCCCCCATGTTCTGTCCGATGATGGCTGTTAACGCTGCACCGATTCCCATCTGTGGTTGCGTTAATAAATCCGAGATACGGTTTACCATTGAATACGCAGCCATTACCGATGTTCCATAAGACTGAATCAGTCCATTTAAGACGGTGAATCCTAATGCTGCCCCGCCATAACCAAACGCAGATGGCCATGCGACTTTAAGAATTTCTTTCATCACTTCTTTGTCGATTTGACATGTCTTAAGTAGATTTGAATATCGGATTCCTTACGAACGGCACGAATCGCAAGCACTAATAATAGTACTTTTGCAATCACGGTCGCCCATCCTGCCCCTTCAATCCCCCAGTTCAACCCAGTCAGGCCGACAAAAGGAATCGTCGCAAAAATAAAGATTGGATCTAAAATAACATTTGAAATCGAAGACGCCGCACTGATCATCGTAATCGTACGCGTTCTACCCTGCGCATTTAGCAAGGACTGATATCCGAAGTAGCAGAAATCAAAGAACAACCCAATAAAGTTAATCTTCAAATACGCTACGGATTTTGCCAAGAAGGTTCCCTCGGCTCCCATCATTTCCACGAATAGAGGTGCTAAGAAATATCCAAGCACGGAAAGCACGAATCCAAAGAAATACGTTAATACCATCGCATTTCCAGCATAGCGCTGTGCATCTCTATATTTTCCCGCTCCAAAGTACTGAGCAATGAGCGCCGTCGCACCGACACTAATCCCCATCCCAAGCGAGATAAATAGAAAATTCAACGGCCAAATAAACGCGGTTGCCGCAAAGTCTTCTGCAGAAAGTTGTGCCACATATAACCCGTCTGTCAAATTGTATAAAGTTCGAATTAAATTATTAATCATTAACGGAGTCGCAATCGTTAAAATCACACGATTAATGTGCCCCGTCGTTATAAAATTTTGTTTTTCCAAAATAATCACCTGTTCTAGTATACATGATATCCCCACTGCTGTGAACACATACAGTGAACCATTCAACTTTATGTTCCTTTAAAAAGAAAACACCGCTCGCTTTATGGGACATGGGATGTCTTCATAATAGCTGTAATAGGGCACCGGTTCGAGCCGAAGTCTCTCACCTCTAAAACTCAAAGCGGGAGTAAGGAAAACTTCCTAACTCCCGCTAATTCGCTTTTAGCGCCATCCCCTATTACTGCTATTATAGAATCCCATGTCCCCTCGCGAGCCTCTGTGCATTCTTATAAGGTAGAAAAAGTATCCTGCTCTGTCTCACTTCACCAGATTTGGTGAATAAATAACTTCCTATTATTTTGCAAACAAAATTTTAAAGCACGTGATTTTAAAGAAACTAAAATAAGACCTTCCAGAAGCACCTCATTCGTTTTTTAGCCCGTACGAAGCACTCACTAACTCGCTTCCGTTCCCCCGAGACAAAATTACTAAACACCTTGTTCAAAGAAACAAAAAATGCAAAATCCGAAATATTAGGCACTACGCAACCTTTTTATGCAAGCAGGTCTGAAGAATCATTTGGTCCATAGTAGCAACAATAGCGAGTGTAATCGATGCGAATTAGCAGTAGTTAGGAATTTATTCCTTACTACTGCTTTGAGGCTCGATAGGCAGTGAGACCTAAGGCTCACGCCGGTACAGCTATTGTAGCAACTATAGAGACCCAAATGATTCATAAAAGACCTGCGGTCTTTTTACCAAAGCACAAAACAAATAAAAAAAGAGTTAGGCACCAGCCTAACTCTTCCGAATTTCTCAAAATTATTTTTTAGTTTCTTTGAAGACAACGTGTTTACGTAATTTTGGAGAATATTTTTTTAATTCTAAACGCTCTGGATTGTTACGTTTGTTTTTGCTTGTTAAGTATAAACGTTCACCTGTTTCAGCACATTCTAATAAAATGTTGATACGCATGGATGACACCTCTCATTCAATTTATTTCATTAACTCATTGAGTTTCATACTGGTATATATTAACAAATGCGTGTCGCTTTGTCAATTCAGATTACCACGGATTTTTTGAAAAATTTATTCTTATAAAACTTTTTGAATCCAACCTTCTGGAGCCTCTACATCTCCGTATTGAATACCTACTAATTCATCATATAGACGGCGTGTCACAGGACCTACTTCTGTTTCAGAATAGAACACATGGAAGTCGTCTCCGTTTTGAATGCCCCCTACTGGAGAAATGACAGCTGCAGTACCACAAGCTCCTGCTTCTGCGAAGATATCTAATTGGTCTACATACACATCGCCTTCTTTAACAGTCATGCCTAAACGGTGTTCTGCTAACCAAAGCAATGAGTATTTCGTAATACTTGGTAAGATGGATGGAGAATAAGGCGTGATAAATTGATTATCTTTAGTAATCCCAAAGAAGTTCGCAGCCCCTACTTCTTCAATTTGTATGTGTCAATGGATCTAGGTAAATACAGTCACTGAAATGACGTTCTTTCGCTTCTTTACCAGGAAGTAAGCTTGCCGCATAGTTTCCGCCGACTTTAGCAGCCCCTGTACCTACATGTGCTGCACGGTCGTATTCAGAAACGATGAAGTTCGTTGGTGTTAATCCGCCTTTGAAATATGCCCCTACTGGCATTACAAAGATTGAGAAAATATATTCTGTTGCAGGACGTACCGCAACATTATTTCCTACCCCAATCATAAATGGACGAATATATAAGCTTCCTCCAGTTCCATAAGGTGGTAACCATTGTTCATTCGCTTTTACCACTTTTTTTACGGCTTCGATAAAACGTTCTTCTGGAAATTCAGGCATGAGTAATCGACGGCATGAACGCGCCATACGAGCAGCGTTTTGGTCGACACGGAATAAGTTGATGCTACCATCTTTACAACGGTATGCTTTTAATCCTTCGAAACATTGTTGTCCGTAGTGAAGTGCTGTTGCCGCTTCGTCTACTTTTAAGACATTATCTTCAATCAATGCACCTTCGTCCCACTCGCCATCTTTGTAATAGCTGATGAAACGTAAGTCTGTTTTAATGTAATCGAATCCTAAATTATTCCAATCTAAATTTACTGTGTTTGTCATATAAACCCTACTTTCCGAGATTACTCTACTGATTTAAATTCCCCAGTGGTACTATCCATCTCTTCTAACTTTTTATCACTGGCATGATAGCGGAAGAACCCATAAATGGAGGTGTTCGAATTCTCTACATGACGTACTTGTACGTCAACCGAGTCATTCGTCTGTGCCTGAATGATAATCTCATAGTTCTCACCTAAAACGACATTTTTGCGTTTTTCAATTTCTGCAATGGCCTCACGCGCTAAATTATTCGCATTACGTGTAGTATGGTTTGTTGTTTCTTGAGCGGCCGTTGTTGCTGGAGCCGTAGTAGACTCTCCTGCTTCTGCGTTGTTTTTTGAAATTTGAACAACCGGATCCGAGTTATTGGCTGTTTGATCTGGTCTACGAGAACAAGCCATTAACGCCAGTACAAAAACTGCAATTCCTAATCCTTTTATGACTTTGCGATTCATTCATTCACCACCTTCTTTATTTTTATCTATTCTATCACAATTTTTTTATAAAAAGTATTTTTATCCCATGAATTTGTAATGATAATGAAAAATTTTATATAAATTTGGTTCTTTTTCTTTTCATAAATAAAAAAACTCTAATGCAACACGAGTCACACTAGAGTTTCTCCAATTATTTAGCTAATTTTTCTTTAACTTCTTCCACGTAGTTATAAACCATGTGACCTGCTTGTCCGCCATCCCCAACAGCTGTTGTGATTTGACGTAGTGTTTTTTGACGAACATCGCCCACTGCAAAGATTCCAGGAATAGAAGTTTCCATTTGTTCGTTAGTGACAATCCAACCTTCTGCATCTGTGATGTTTAAGTCTTTGAATGGATCAGAAACTGGTAAAAGTCCTACATAGATGAAGACACCATCTGCATCATGAGTAGTTACTTCGCCTGTATTTACATCTTTTACTCGAACGCCAGTGATTTTTGAACCGTCACCTACAAATTCTTCAACAACTGAATTCCATAAGAAGTCGATTTTTTCGTTGGCAAATGCACGGTCTTGCAACACTTTTTGCGCACGTAATTGGTCACGACGGTGAACGATGGTTACGCTGTGTCCGAATTGTGTTAAATACGTTCCTTCTTCAACGGCTGAGTCTCCTCCACCAATGACGAAGATTTTCTTATCTTTGAAGAATGCTCCATCACATACTGCACAGTATGAAACGCCACGGCCAGCGTATTCTTCTTCCCCAGGAACTTCTAATTTACGGTGATACGAACCTGTCGCAATCACTACTGCATAGGCATAATAAGTTTTCTTACCTGCTGTGATCACTTTAAGGTCGCCTTCTAATTCGATTTTTGAAACTTGACCGTATGCATATTCCGCGCCAAATTGCATCGCACCTTTATACATATTGTCGGCTAATTCTGGCCCAGAAATCGTTGGAAAACCAGGATAGTTTTCTACATCCGAAGTGTTTAATAATTCTCCACCAGGAACACCTTTTTCGAGGATTAATGTTTTTAAATTTGCACGAGAAGTATAAAGCGCTGCGGTCATCCCACCAGGGCCGCTTCCGATAATGACTACATCATAAATTGTTCTTTCTTCCATCAGAGATTCTCCTTTTGTATAAACTAAGAGCGCTGAGACATAGTCCAACGCTCCTCTTCATTTTTTAGTTTAAGATACTCTCTTTAAAACGGCAACTTTATTGCTCATCTAAAGTTCCTTCGAGTTTTTTACCTAATTCAATCACGTATTGTTTTAAGCTATCTTTGATTTCAGGATGTTCTAGTCCGAATTCAATACTTGTCTTCATAAAACCAAATTTATCACCGACATCGAAACGCTCACCCTTGAATTGTTTTGCAAACACTCTTTGAGTAAGGTTCAATGTATCAATGGCATCTGTTAATTGAACTTCGCCACCAGCACCTGGTTCTTGTTTCTAAAATCTCAAAAATTTCAGGTGTTAATAAGTAACGACCAATAATCGCTAAGTTACTTGGCGCATCTTCAGGTTTTGGTTTTTCTACGAAACGACGTACATTATACAATCCCTCTTCCACTTGGCTTTCAGGATCGATAATCCCATATTTATATGTTTCTTCATGAGGAACTTCCATTACGGCGATATTTGAAGCATGTGTTTTTTCATATCCTTCAATCAATTGTTTGGTTAAAGGCACTTCATCACGCATAATATCGTCCCCAAGCATAATCACAAATGGCTCTCCACCTACGAATGCTTTTGCTTGAAGAACCGCGTCTCCAAGACCTTTAGGGTAAGATTGACGCACAAAGTATAAGTTAATTCCTGTTGTTTCTTGAACGAGTTCTAACAACTCTGTTTTTCCTTTTGCTTCAAGGTTTGACTCTAATTCGATATTTGAGTCGAAATGGTCTTCGATTGGACGTTTACTCTTACCAGTAACGATTAAGATATCCTCGATTCCTGATGCTAGAGCTTCCTCAACGATATATTGAATCGTTGGTTTGTCTACGATTGGCAACATTTCTTTGGCCATCGCTTTTGTTGCTGGAAGGAAACGAGTTCCAAGTCCTGCTGCTGGAATAACGGCTTTTCTTACTTTTGTCATGTGTCTTCCTCCGTTTTGGTTTATTGGTGTTCTTTAATTGATGCTTCTGATTTAAATTCACGACCCATTAGGCGTTGAATCTCTTCGCGAACATCATGTCCTTTATATAAAACATTGTAAACAGCAGTTGTAATTGGCATTTCGATATTCTTCTCTTGTGCCAAAGCGTAGACGGCTTTACACGTTTCTACCCCTTCTACAACCATTCCCATATTTTCCAAAATCGTTGGAAGCGGAACGCCTTTCCCGATTTGGTCCCCACATCTCCAGTTACGAGAATGAATACTCGTACATGTTACGATTAAATCGCCCACACCACTAAGTCCAATAAAAGTCAGTGGATCTGCTCCAAAAGCAATTCCTAGACGACTAATTTCTGATAATCCTCTTGTCATTAACGCAGCCTTTGCATTGTCCCCATAGCCTAAACCATGAAGAGCCCCTGCTCCAACCGCGATAACATTTTTAGTGCAGCTCCCATTTCCACTCCGACACAGTCCGTATTCGTATAAACACGGAAGAAGGAATTACTGAAAAGAGTTTGCACAACTTTAGCAGATTCCAAGTTTTCACATGCTGCAGTGATGGTTGTGATGTCACGACGCGCCACTTCTTCGGCATGACTTGGTCCAGATAACACCACGATATCTTCGTAGCTGTCACGGTCCAACTCTTCTGCTAAAATTTCTGAAATCCTTTTATACGTCTCTTGTTCTAACCCTTTACTTGCGTGAATAATCATCGGTTTGTTTTCAAGCAATCCATTTAATTGTTTGGCTACTAAACGAATGACTTTTGTTGGGAGTACGAATAAGACCGCATCCACACCCTTCACGGCTTCGGCTAAATCTAAATAGCCTCGAATTGCTGGATCTAGAAAGACTCCAGGAAGGTAATGTTCATTCGTATGACGCTCATTAATTTCTTGAATTTGAGCTTCGTTATTTCCCCATAAGCGAGCTTCATGATGGTTTTCTGCGAGCACCATTGCCAGTGCTGTCCCCCATGAACCTGCTCCTAAAATAGCTACTTTTGTCATAGTTGTTCTCCTTTACGCTTTTCCAAACAATGCTGGAGATTGTGGATCATCAATCGATACATAATCTGGCACGGCTGGAACTCTACGTCTTCTCACTACAATAATAGCGATGCCTAATAAGAATAACACAATTGAGACTAATTGCGAAATTCGGATAATACCAAACATCCAGAGGCTATCTGTACGCATTCCTTCGATAAAGAAGCGTCCAAATGAATACCATAATAAGTATCCTGACATGATTTCTCCCACCTTTACGCCTTTACGTCTGCGTAAGTAGAATAAAATTAATACGCCGACAAAAGACCAAAGTGATTCATATAAGAAAGTTGGATGGTAATAAACACCATCGATATGCATTTGTTCAATAATGAAGTTTGGTAAATGCAAGCCTTCTAGGAATGCACGCGTTACGACTTCACCGTGCGCTTCTTGGTTTGTGAAGTTTCCCCAGCGTCCAATCGCCTGAGCGAGTAATACAACAGGTGCCAAGATGTCTAAGAGTAATGCAAACGATACTTTTTCTTTTTTCGCAAACCAGTAGACAGTTGCTGCACCGGCAATGACACCACCGTAGATGGCTATTCCTCCATGCCAAATTTGGATGATTTCACCAGGATTTGCTAAGTAGTACTGCCATTCAAATAGAATATAGTACAATCGCGCACCCACGAATCCAAGAGGCACAGCCCAAAATACTAAATCGATAATAAATTCTTTTCGATACCCTTTACGAGTGGCTTCTTTATCCGCCAATGTTGTTGCTAAGTAAATTGCAAAAGCAATAATAATCCCATACCAACGCACTTGTAATCCACCGATTTCAAACGCAATCGGATTAATGGCCGAAACCATTTCTAAAACATTCATGTAACTAACCTCTAAACTTCTTTATTTTCTGCAATTAATTGTGTTAAACGATTCGTGAAGCTTTCTGTTGCATCGAATCCCATTTTCTTCGCACGGAAATTCATACATGCCACTTCTAAGATAATCGAAACGTTACGACCAGTCTTCACTGGGATGCGGATTTTTGGAACCTCAACACCCAACAATTCAACATTTTTCCATATATCCACCCTAAACGGTCAGTATCTCTTATCAGGTGTCCAGTTTTCAAGATGAACCACTAAATCGACTTGTTTTTTTGATCCAGAATTGCTCCTGCACCAAAGAGCGTCATCACATCCACAATACCAACACCGCGGATTTCGATTAAGTTGTTCAAGATTTCTGGTGCTTCCCCGATTAATGTTAATTCATCATATTGATACAATTCTACTCGGTCATCCGCAACAAGACGGTGTCCTTTTTGCACTAATTCTAACGCCGTTTCAGATTTACCGACGCCACTTTCACCTGTAATCAACAGACCAATTCCGAATACATCGAGTAATACACCGTGTACCGAAGAACGCTCCGCCAATCTTCCTTCTAAGAAGTTTGTAACACTACTTGATACTTGTGTTGTCTTTGAAGTTGCTTGTAAGATTGGAATTTGCGCTTTTGCAGCAGCTTCCACTAATTCTTTTGGTGGCTCTAATTTTCTTGAAATAATAAAGCATGGTGTCTCTGGTTTACAAAGACGTTCCATCACTTCTAATCGAATCCCTTCATCCATGGATGCCACAAAAGAAGTTTCTGTACGACCTAATAACTGGATACGTTCTGCTGGATAGAAATTTAAAAATCCTGCTAATTCTAATCCCGGTCTTGAAATTTCACTTGTAACGATTGGACGGTCAAGATACTCCTCTCCATAAATTGGTTTTAAATGAATATTCTTGATTAATTCTCTAACCGTAACACTTTTTCATATTATCCCTCATTTCTTTATACCCTTCTACTATACCATATTTGAGCGCTTTCTTGTATGCTTTTAGAATTTATTAAACTATCTGTTCATTCTGCCAAATAATCTAAAAAAATATTTTTTTAAAAAAATTGAGCAACCTACTTGAATATTTTTATAGAATTTTATATAATAGCCTAAGTTTCTGAATAGGAGGAAAAAAACATGGTATTTTATTCATATGAATTTTTTTAAAAAGTAAAGTTCAACAAATTGATTATATTCAATTAGGACTGACACTTTTTGTCATTGCCATTTTTAGCAATTGCCTTATATCGTTATTTTAAAAAAATAAACAAGACACAAAATTTCGCGAATTAGCATTAATCGCCGTCATCGGTATCTTAATTCTTGCTGGTTCTAAGATTGCTGACTTACAGTCTTCTAAAAATTCAGAAAATCAATATTCTGGAGCCCTTCGCTTCGTTGAAACGATCGCTCAAGATTTACATGTTAATAAAGAAGATGTCTATATTAATACTGAAGCCGCAAAGGATGGAGCCATCGTCAAAGTTGGCGATCAATTCTATCGAGTATTAACAGGAGATAGCCCGGAACATTACCTACTCGAAAAAATGGAATTGCAAAATCCAAAAGTTACGATTAAGGAGGCTGAATAAGTTGAACCTTTCATATATCGATGTCGCAATCAAACTTGCACTTGGACTATTATCATTAATTGTTGTAATCAACTACACTGGGAAAGGAAACCTCGCCCCTACATCTGCAAGTGACCAAATACAAAACTATGTACTCGGGGGAATTCTCGGGGGTGTGATTTATAATCCATCCATTACCATCTTACAATACTGCATCATCTTATTAATTTGGTTTGCGTTAGTACTAACCCTTCGCTGGGTAAAAACAAATAATCGTACAGTGAAGAAGATGCTTGACGGTGAACCTTTACAATTAATTAAACATGGGAAAATTGATGTTGAAAATGTGCGTTTAGCTGGTCTAACGGCTCAAGAAGTTGCTTTTAAATTACGTTCACAAGGAGTCTCTCTATTCGCGATGTAAAAAGTGCAATTTTAGAGCAAAATGGTCAACTCATCCTGACAAAAATCTGGAGAAGAAAAATCCAAAATATCCAATCATTACAGATGGTGTCATTCAACAAAATATACTTGATGTTATCGATAAAACAGAAGATTGGGTTACTGAACAACTTGCTGCCCAAGGTATTCAAGATGTTTCAGAAGTATTCCTTGCAGAATACAATAGCGGCCAATTAATGGTTGTGAAATACTAATTGAATCCAAACAAAAAAAGCGACCAATTGGTCGCTTTTTTGTTTGGTCTATTAGTCAACTAGATTTTCAACAAAGCGTTGGAAAATCGTTAACAGAATGCTTACTACTAAGGTAATGAGTGGACTTGAAAATGAGAATCCAGGTCCTACAAACCAAGATGTCATACTTAACATCATCGCATTTAACACGAAGCTAAAGCATCCAAACGTTACAATTGTAACTGGTAATGTTAAAAGGAATAAAATCGGTTTAACAAATAGGTTTAGTACCGCAAGAACGATACTTGCAACAAGCGCTGCTACCCAGTTCGTAACGTAAAATTGTGGAACAAACCACGCAATTACCAAGAACCCTAATGTGTTAATGGCAATCTTTTTAGTAATTGACACTAAAAATCACTCCAATCGTCGTCATCATCTTCCTCTACGCGGCGCGCCGTTTTACGCGGGCGAGAGCTTCCAGAAGTGTAATAGTAAGTATTTCTGCGTCTATTGTCACGATAATACCCAGTGCTTTCTTCTGGAATAATGATAGCAAGTAAGATGTATAGTAAAATAGGGAATCCTGAGAAACTACAAAGGATATACAGCACACGTACAATTGTTGGATCTACATCGAAGTATTCTGCAATACCTCCCAACACCCCACAAACAACTCTGTTCTTTCTTGAGCGTCTTAATTTTTTCATTTTGTTTATCCTTCTTTCTTGCTACTTGTATCTGATTGTAGCTGATTTACTTGAATATTTCCAGTTGTCGTTTCTGCGACTACTCTTGTCATTGAGTTTCGAGTTTTACGAATCAATGCACTTCTCTCTGCTAAATCCTTCGTTTGTCGAATCACTTCAAAGACTGTTTCATCAAAGTGAATCGAACCAAGTGACGTTTCAATTTCGGCTTCCAGTCCGACTTCTTCAGCAACTTCGATTTTAATATTGCCGTTTACTGTTTCCACATCGACTTTTTTCGTTTCAGGATGTGCCACTGATACTTTAATATTCCCTGTCACGGCTTCTAGTTTTGTACCAAGGAACTTACCATCGAGATGGATATTCCCGTTTACTGTTTCAGACACGATATCTTTAAATTCGAGATGTTCATATTTAAGATTACCGTTCACTGTTTCTGCTTCAAGGAGAACCCCTTTAACATCCTTCAATCGAATATCTCCATTATCCACTTCGAAGTAGTAATCTTTTCCTTCTAATTCCTTCAAATGAATGGTTGTATTCAACCCTTTGATGGCTACATAATCATACACTTTTGCGGAAGGGAAATGGTCCAGTCGCAGTATACGCGCTTGCTGACACTCTTGATAACAATCTTATCGTCGTCCACGCCAACCTTCACACGGTCACGAACAAATCCTTCCGCATCGAAAAACTCTTCGTCTTGCGCAGCCACGCGGCAATTTCCTTCAATCGTCATTGTGTTGCCAGGAACAGTCTTCACACGAACAATTCCGTTGGCCACTTTGAAATCGAGAATACTCGCATCATCAATCACTTGATGGAAATGATACGGTACTTTTTTGCCGTTTTTGGCTTCTAAGTAAGGCATGTTCACTTCTGTATTTTGAATAACTGATCCCACCGCTGTCACAATTGAGTCTGCGAATTTTGCAGCCCATGAAGAGATATTTCCCGCTGTTCTACGAGTTTTATCTTCCCAGTCAGTGTCTTGCACTTTCTTCTTCGCTTTCTTAAAGCTTTCTTCCCATTCTTGTTTCTTTTCAGCTTTTACTTTTGCATCGGCTTGTTTCTTTTCTTGTAACAAACTCTTATATTGGTTATTTAATTGTTCCGCTTCTTCTTGCAAGCGAACAAGTTCCATTTCTTCATCCACTGTCAACGGTTCAAGTTGCTCAGCCGTTTTGATTTCATCGATACGGCGATCGATTTCTTTTGTACGTTTTAAGACCGCTTGAATCGATTCGTCTGTTTGGTCGCTTTGAGCTGAGAATTTTGTAAATACACTCGCTACCCCTTCTAATACAGAATCGACTTGGCTTGAAGTTGGTTGTTCTTTGTTGCTTGCCTTCTCACCCATTTTTTCGAGTAATACTACTGCTTCCTCTGCTGAAATAATTCCTTTGTCTACTAATTCTAAAATTCTATCTTTTTGATTCATTTTCGTTTCCCCCTTAAATCGGTTCGTTCTTGATTACATTCTTAGTGTACAAAACTTCACTGATGAAATCATAGGACCTAAGGTGGATTTTTCGTCCAAACTTCTCTAAACCCAAAGTTGTATATCGAGTGTTTTATCTTTCCTCCCCCTACAATTTGATAATGACGTTCTAAGATTCCGTAGAATTCAACGGATTTTATACTTGCAGTAATGGGGAATTGTATTAAATGCGAAATAGAGAATGTAGGAATTTATTCCGTACATTCTCTTTGAGGCTTTAAAGGTGAGAGACCTTGGCTCGAACCGGTACCCCATTACAGCAATGTATAAATAAATCCGTAGGAATTCGAAGGAATCTTTCTTATATAGTGTCCCTTCTTGCGCCATTACCAATTTGTTGTTACACTTTGGATACAGTAATTGTAGGAGTTGGAAGGAAATGAAAAAAAAGGAAGTCCCATTGAAATCGCATGAGCGACTCGATCGACTCGAAAAAGAAAATATCGATATCATTCAAAGTCGTGAGGTCTTCTCATTTTCGCTGGATGCCGTCCTTTTAGCAGACTTTGCAAATATCGCAAAAAGCAGAAAGGCCACCATTGTTGATCTGTGCTCTGGTAACGGTGCAGTGGCATTTTTACTCAGCCATAAGACGAAAAATCATATTACCGCTGTTGAAATCCAAGAACAGCTATGGGATATGGCGATGCGTACGAACCAACTCAACGACTTAGAAGACCGCATCACGTTTATCAATCAGGATATCCGTCAGTTAAAAGGCATCATCCCGAAAGATTCGGTCGACTTTATTACCTGCAATCCACCATATTTCAAGGTCAATGAAACCAATCAAACTAATTTGAAGGAAGCCTACACGATTGCCCGACATGAAGTGCATTTGCCACTCGAAGACTTGCTTCGGACAATTTCTGGCCTATTGAAGATGAAAGGAAAAGCCTATCTTGTACATAGACCCGACCGCTTCACGGATATATTAACCGAGGCAAGACATCACCGACTCGAAGCGAAACGCGTGCAATTCGTCTATCCAAAAGAAGGCAAAGAAAGCAACATCGTCCTCATCGAATTAATGAAGGACGGACTTCCTGGTGGCCTTAAGGTATTGCCACCGATTACGGTTTTCAATGAGCATCAAGAATATACGCAGAAGATTAGAAGCATCCTCTGGGGGGACAATGCATGAGCCAGTTTTTTATGTACGTCCTTCTCTGCAAGGATCAAACCTTTTATACCGGTTATACGGTCGATTTGAAAAAACGAATCGCGACTCACAATGCTGGAAAAGGTGCTAAATATACAAGGGTGAGAACCCCCGTGACACTGCTCTACGCTAAAGAATTTGCCACAAAGCAAGAAGCCATGAAGGCGGAAGCGGCATTCAAGAAATTCTCTCGCCCTAAAAAGGAAACATTTCTACAGACGATTGGCGCAACCGTCGACCGTCCTGTCATTATTTATTTAGAAGGAGAACAGCCTCATGAGACAACAGAGTTATCGGACTGAAGGCACAGGAAAACTATTCCTTGTCCCTACTCCGATTGGTAACTTAGAAGATATGACTTTTCGCGCGGTCAATACGCTTCGCGACGTAGATTTAATTCTTGCCGAAGATACGCGCCATACGCAAAAGTTACTCAACCATTTTGAAATCGAGACTCCTCAAAAGAGTTTCCATGAACATAATACACAGGAGAGAATCCCTCAAGTCATTGAGTGGTTACAAGAAGGAAAAACTATCGCACAAGTGAGCGACGCTGGTACACCATCGATTAGTGACCCAGGTTTTGAACTCGTGCAAGCCTGTGTTGCAGTAGGAATTCCAGTGATTCCTCTTCCCGGAGCGAATGCGGGAATTACGGCTCTTATCGCAAGTGGCCTCGTTCCTCAGCCGTTCTATTTCTATGGTTTCTTACCACGTAAAAAGAAAGAAAAAATCGAAGCGCTAGAACAATTACGCACGCATAGCGAAACGGTGATTTTATACGAATCTCCATTCCGTTTGAAAGATACCTTCTCGGCGATTCAAACCGTCTACGGCGAACAACAATCCGTTGTGTTATGCCGTGAATTGACGAAAACTTACGAAGAGTTTATTCGCGGAACAGCCGCAGAACTCGTAGCTCTTGTAAGTGAAGAAGAATTAAAAGGCGAATGTTGCATCTTGATTGGACATAAAAATCCAGACGAAGTGACCACTGCTCTTTCTGGCGCATTAGAAGAAAATACACCAGACGCTTCACTTTCGATTGCAGAACAAGTCGACTGGTTTATGGAACAGCAAAACCTTACGCAAAAAGATGCGATTAAAGCTGTCGCAAAACATCTTGGTTTGAAGAAACAAGAAGTCTACAAAGAGGTACATGCATAAATAAATCCATAAGATTTTCCATAATCAACTGGACATGAATTTTATGATGGTTTCCTCTACGATAAAACACAAAAAACAACACCCAAGCAAAGCTTGGGTGTTTGTTTATACTCCGATAAATTTAAATACATTGAAGGCGGTCATCAATACTAAAATCCCCATCAATCCTAGATAGAGCTTTTCAACGGCTTCATGCGTGAGTTTCGACTGGATTTTCGTTCCAATCCATCCACCGAGCACCGCAAAAATCGCAATCGCTAAAATCACGAGACTGACATTGTTGTATTTTTCAAAGTCACGAATGACGGTCCCCATCTTAATAATTTGGGCAAAGAAAATCATCAATATCGAATAGGCAGCTGCGTCTTTGGCTTTCATCGAGAAGAAATAAACCAAAAGTGCAATATTCAGTGGTCCTCCGCCAATCCCTAGATAGACTGAAATGATACCGACTGTTAGCCCAATAATCACAATTGCCACAAGGTTTGATACTTCTAGCGTTCGAATACTTTCCTTATTGAGCGTGAACAAAATAATGCCACCGAGCAATAAAAACAGAATCACGGATTGTGTCGCGCTCACTGCCTGGCTGCCCCAGCTGTCTACTGCATGAAGGAAAATCACGTCTCCGATTTTCCCACCGATAATCGACCCGAAAGCCAATCCTAGTGCAATTTGTTTTTGAACATGAAATCCTTGCTTACTTCTTTTATAAATAGAAACAAGACACATCGTAAAGACCGCGACTGTCGAATACACACTAATCATACTTGTCGTATCGATGCCGACAAAATCGAAGGCCGGTTTGATAATAATGCCGCCACCTAAACCAGTGATGGCTCCAATCATCGTCGCACAAAGCACGATGATACTATAAATAATAACGTGCATTAGCGACCTCCTAGATTCCGGACGCATCTGAATCCTAAATGGCTCGATGTTGAATCCCACGATGCTCCATTACGAGCGGCAACACGATATCTGTTGCAGTAGGAGCAATGGCATAAGAAGGAACCTCCACGAATGGCATATTCGTATTCGAAATTAATTGGACGAGAGGCGTCTTCTTCGATTTCTTCAAACGGAATTCCGCGATGGTTACAGCACCATTCCCAGACATCCCAATCATTTGATAGAGCCCGTATCCATTCGGTTCAAAACTCTTCACGGGCGCCGTTCCTAAAAATCCGTCTGCCTTCGTATTCGTATTTGGAAAATCTCCCTGCCACGTATTCGCATGAAATTCACCGTCTTGTTCGAGCTCATCGCCCCATGGAAATTGAGTGGTTGTACCGCCACGTGCGGCATATTCCCATTGCGTTTCTGTTGGCAATTTCACCTTCGCCCAATCGCAGTAAGCTAATGCATCTTGTAAGGAAACATGCACTACCGGATGGTCCATCACCTCTTCAATCGAAGACTGGGGTCCTGTTGGATGATTCCAGCAAGCACCTGGCACTAGAAGCCACCAAGGTGAACCTGATACATGTGCATACTCTACTCTTTTTTCTGGTTCAACCAATAGGTGAAACACATACGAATCTCCTATCGTTTCTGCTGTTGTTGTATAACCTGTCGCATCTACAAATGCTTTTAAACTCACGATTCGTCACGGTCGTATCCGCGATCTCAAACGCAAGCACCTTTTTTTCATTACTGGTGGTGCCTCATGGTCTTCGATAAAGCCTTGGCCAAGAGAATCTCCCATTTGAAAGATGCCAGATTTTAAAGGCACAAAATTCATACTATCGACCTCTCTTTAGAGTGGCAACGATGCGTTCTAATGGTACTTGGCAAAGTTGTCCGTCTCTCACAAAGCCCTCTTCTCTATCTTGTAAAATGCGCGCAAGTTTTGCTTTGAACTCGTTCACAAGAGAAGTATACTTCGTCTCCGCAATTAAATTGCATTTTTCTTCTGGATCCTCTGTCATATGGAAGAGTTGATACTCGTCTTTGACAGGGAACCAAATAAATTTCCATTCATCTGTTAAAATATATTGGCTCGAATCCTCACCTAGACTATGTTCGCCGTGGAATTCGTTTCGCCAACCTGCAAATTCGCCGAATAATAATTGGCGAACGCTCTTACCGTCTGTTTCAACTTTTTCACCTGTGGCAAGCTCTACAAGCGAAGGGAAAACATCTTGAATCTTCACAAGTTGTGTGACGCTCTTCTTCGTGCCCGCAATCAAGTTCCCTGGGTCGAAGATAAACGCTGGAATCTTAATACTACCTTGGTAAGGATAGCCTTTGCGGAATAAATAATGTTCTCCGAGTTGATCCCCGTGGTCACTCACGAACCAGAAAATCGTATTTTCTAGCAAATCAAACTCCTCAACGGCCGTTAAGAAGCGACTTAATTGATTATCGATATGCGTGATTAAACCGTAGTATGCAGCCAACATTCTCTTTTGCGCGTCCGCTGGAATTTTTCCGCGTTTGGCATAAAGGGATGGAATCTTCTCTTCGAGTTCTTCCCAGTTTCCAATATGCAAGTCCGATACGTCCCCTAATTTATCCATATATAAATCATAGAAATACTTCGGTGGATTGAGCGGCGCATGTGGTTTTTCAAACGACATCTTCAAGAAGAACGGAACGCTTGGGTCACGTCTCTTTAAGAAACGAATACTTTCGCTCACAATCCAGTTCGTTGGATGGTATTTTTCAGGAAGTTCAAATGGGCGAACATCCCACGAATTACAGTTTGCCCCGTCATCGATAATGTCTGCGTCACTTCCGAGTTCTTGCTTAATCCAATCCAAGTAATCGCTCGAATGTTCAAACGTTTCTCCGTATGCTTTACTGTATTTACGGTCGACATGCAAGTAGCCATCGTGCAAGAGAACATGGTCAAATCCCATGCGCTTACGGCTTGGATACACATGCATTTTCCCGATACATTCTGTTTGATAGCCTAAATCTTTGAACGTTTGAGGAAGTGTATTCGTGTAATTCCATGGCACTTCATCTTCGTATCCAACTCTTCCTGACGCTTCTTGGTCCATCCCTGTTAAAAGAGCTGCTCTAGCAGGCACACAACTTGGCACTGGCGAGTAGGCATTCTCAAAGTTATATCCCATGCTGGCCATCATATCCATCGTTGGTGTCACTACTAAGTCATCACTGCGGTTAATGGACAATGCATCGGCACGCATTTGGTCCACTACGATGAGGATGACATTTGGTTTTGATTGTTTTTGATTCATAATACTTTTGCCCCCAAAAAAGTTAAAACGATTTCATCTTTTATTATAACAAAAGAGCCCGTCCATGGACAGGCTCTTTTTAGTACTTTATTGGCTTTTTATATGACAATCTTGCTCTTTTTACGCATTAATCTTCGCTATACAAGATTTCCGTACAAAACATACAACTTTCATCGTTCTCTCTACGTTTTCCATAGTACAAGTTGCAAATATGGAATCCTTGGTCGTAGATATTTTCTAAAGTTGATGATGGATTGGCTTCTTTTTTTCTTTTTAGCCACTTTCTTCGTGTGCGTGTTTGGCTCTAACTCGTCTAAACGATCTTTCAAGTGACGATTTTCCATCGTTAAATTATGATTCTCTTCGATGACTTTTTGCAACTCTTCAGAAATCTGTTCAAGCTCATGTAGTTGCAACAACGTTTGTTTTTTTAAACGTTCGATTCGATCATACAATTGTCTGTTTGGCATTCACGCACCTCCTATCTTATTTTGGGATTTGTAATATCCATTGTTCTAATACTGCTTGAACTCCAACGTTGGCACTTACTTTGGCAATGGCGTTGGTCATTTTTTCATGTTCTTTAATCCATTCACTCACGGTGAGATGTCTTGCAAAACTCTTCATTGTTGCGAGTTTATCGCTTTGAATAACGGCTCCTTCGACTCCTCGTGCAACCAGCAAAGCATCACGGATATAGATTTGTAATAGAGTTAAAAACAGCTCACTATCAGCCTTTGTCGCTAAGAGTGGCATCACTTGGGACTGAATCGTCACAAAGGCCATCGCACGATTCGTAAATACGCGGACAAACCAATTCCAGCTTTCTTGGCGAATCTGTCCAAAGCTTTCACTCTCGAGCATCTCTACTGCTTGGTCAATATTACTCGTCAATTGAGACAATAATTGCGCCGTTGCGTTTGGAACCCCTCGTTCTTTCAACATGGAAACAATATTTTCTCCTGCATCTGATTGGAACCGAATAATCTGACAACGTGATTGAATCGTAATCAGCACCTTGCTCAGTTGCTCTGTTAGAAGAATGAAATGAATATTTCCCGTTGGTTCTTCTAAAAACTTCAGCAAGCTATTCGCAGCGCCTTGTGTCAATGTATCGACTGCATGAATCACACAAACAATCGCACTCGACTCCATCGCTGTTTTCGTCAACTGCGATTTCAGCGTACGAATCTGGTCCACCTTTACCGTTGTTCCTTCAGGTTCTACCACGATAAAATCTGGGAAGTTCCCATGGTCAATCCTTGTGCAGTGTTCACACACGCCGCACGCAGGCTCGCCTTTTGTTCGTTTCGTACAGTTCAACACCTTTGCGATTTCTTTTGCCATCTCCGCTTTTCCAATTCCCTTTGCCCCCTTCGAACAAATACGCATGGCTCAGCTGACCATTATCGATGGCACGAATAAATGCTTCTTGCATCTTTTCCATCTTAGAAACGGAAGAATGAGTCTACAGGTAATACGAATACTGTAGCTCCACCAACACGAATTGGAATTGGAGTTGTTAGCGCACTATCAAGCATGCTGTCGATATGCACTGGTGGTACCGTCATTTGTTCGCGTGATTGGCAATTTACTTTAATGATCTCTAATGCTTCTTCTACACGTTCTTCTTCAATCCCGATAATGAAAGTAGTGTTTCCTGCGCGTAAGAATCCACCTGTTGTTGATAAACGAGTTGCGCGAATATTTGCTTGTGCAAACTCATCTCCTAATAAATGTGCATCTTTATCTTGTACAATCGCAATTAATAATTTCATGATTTCATTCTCCTATTTTGTAAAATATTTTGGGTAACGTTCCACTAAAACGCGGAAGCACTCTTCCACTACTTCTTCAATGGATTTTGTCGCATCAATCGATACAATTCTTTCTGGATATTTTTTCACTAACTCTAAATAGCCATTGCGAACCATCGTATGGAAGCTCAATCCTTCTTGGTCTAAGCGGTCAAACTGACGGTTCCCTCTTGCTTTTTGAATACGTTCCAAGCCGACTTCAGCCGGCACATCTAAGTAAATCGTCGTACTTGGTGATAACCCGTCCGTTGCAAAACGATTTAACTGTGCAACTTCTTCAACACCAATCCCACGAGCAACCCCTTGATATACCAATGAACTATCGACAAAACGATCACAAAAAACAATATTTCCTTTTTCTAAATTTGGTAAGATACGATCTTTTAAATGCTGGCGACGACCCGCTGCATATAAAATCGCTTCTGTTCTCTCGTCCATTTCTGTATTGTTCACATCCAGAATGACTTTTCGAATATCTTCAGCGATGCGGCTTCCACCAGGTTCTCTTGTTGAAACAATATCCACGAGAGCGTGTTTTTGTAACAAAGGAATCAGTTGGTTGATGACCGTTGTTTTTCCTGCGCCATCAGGACCTTCCATCGTGATAAACAATCCTTTCATATTATCCCCCATTCCTTTCAATTTCTTTTCTATTATACGATATTTTCATCTTTTAATAAACCAAATTCCTATAAGAAATTTCACCAATTTCTCCTCCCCTTTTTCTTGGCAGGACACAATATTTAAAAATAGCACTGTGATTACGAAAAGACTCGTTTGTACCAAATCCCTCTACCTCCTCCTACCCTCCCTTTTCGTGCACGGACACAATATTTAAAAATAATATTGTGATTACGAAGAAGATTTGTCGGGTTCTTATAGTAGCAGTAATGGGAAAAGGATCAAAGGTGAATTAATAGGAGTTAGGGATTTATCCCTTACTCCTATTTTTGAACTTTGAAGGTGAGAGACTACAGGCTCGAGCCGGTCCCTTTATCCTCCTCCATCTTCCTTCCCTTTTCCTTTGCATAACACAATATTTAAAAGCACTGTGATTACGTAGAAGATTTGTCGAGTTCTTATAGTAGCAGTAATGGGAAAAGGATCAGGTGAATTAATAGGAGTTAGGATTTATCCCTTACTCCTATTTTTGAACTTTTGAAGGCGAGAGACTACAGGCTCGAACCGGTCCCCTTTATCCTCCTCCATCTTCCTTCCCTTTTTCCTTTTGCATAACACAATATTTAAAAAGCACTGTGATTACGTAGAAGATTTGTCGAGTTCTTATAGTAGCAGTAATGGGAAAAGTATCAAAGGTGAATTAATAGGAGTTAGGGATTTATCCCTTACTCCTATTTTGAACTTTGAAGGCGAGAGACTACAGGCTCGAGCCGGTCCCTCATTACAGCTACTATAAAACGAACTCACAAATCTTCGCAGTAATCACAAACCTTTGGTTTGCATTATTTATATTTTAAATATTGTGTATATGAAAACAGAAACAGGGGCTTGTTGTTAAACAAGCCCCTGTTCCTAGTTAAGTTTTATTAACGCTTCATCGATTTAGAGTACGGACGATTGTAATCCCATAGCAAGAGAAGTAATCCAGCTAAGCCAACAAGCATTGTTGCAACGCCTTCTTTGCCAATCATCTGATGCCCCAAAATAACTACATATAAGAATACCAACATCAATACGACGCGGGATCCAAATTTTCACTTTAGGATTCATGATATCTTCTCCCATCTAATTTCGCTTGGCTCAAGTTCCACAGTTCTTGATACACCTGCTCCATCATAAACGAGTGTTGATTGCAATTCGTTCGTATTATTCACGATTGCATACACTCCTTTTTCAGGATAAGCATGTACTTCCACTAATGGATTGCTTGCATACCATTTTGTTAATTCACTTTCTTTATTCGCTGCGTAGAATAACGCACGCATTAATAATCTTGTATTTTCTGGTGTGTATGGAAGTCCTGCAATGTAAACCCCACGACCTTTTCCGTAAGGGTTGGCTGCAAGATGGATTTCCCCGAATTCTTTTCCTTCGGCATTGGCTGGAAGAACGATTCCTTCTTCGACGCCACCTGCGCTTACTTTCGGATTGCTAAATTCAAGTACTTCTGTTGCACTTGTTAAGCCATACACGTTTTTAATATTTTCCCCAAAGTCAATCTTATGAACATCTTCAATATCTTCGATAATAAAGTGTTCTTTCAATTCTTTTGTAAAGTATTTATCTGTTGAAAGGCTATATCCCATTTCTCTTTCAACACCCAAAATATCTCCAAGTTGGAAGAATCTTCCTTGATGATGAACGGCTGTTGGTTCCCAACTCCGACAAATCCGCCGCCGTTATACACGAATTCACGAATACGTGTAATGAGCGTTTCATTCTTCCAAACCTCTCCACCGCTAAATGAAGTACCGGCATCCCCCGCGTTGATGATGACATCGACACCTTCTGGAACTCCATCGTTAATGATATCGTCAAAGCTGATAAAGCTTACGTCCACACTCGCACCACTTAAGGCTTCCATAATTCCAAGGTAAGAATAAATTTGTTTGTATGGAGTTCATGGGCAACCATGTGTCTTGCCAAGTTCTTAAACGTCCCCATGCATTTAAGATGGCTACTTTCAAACCAGTATATGGTTTTTGTATGTTTAACGATATCGTAGATTTCTCTAAATTCATCGGTTACATGTTCGATGTAGTCGACAAATTTAGGGAATTTGTATGCAAGACTTAAATAACCACCATAACCGATACGGTCTACAGGGTTACGCATGATCGCACGTCTTGCTGATAACCAGTTTTTATTGGCTTCAATCGTAGGATCATTTCCTTCACGGAATACATCTGGGAAGAAGTAAGGTAAGAATCTTCCTTCTGTATATTTTACGTGTGGAATATCTGAAATCATACGAAGTGTTGCTCCGCCACCGACAGAACCCACTACTGCATCTAATCCAATTTGTTCGAAGTATGGTCCGTATGGTTCTGTACCAATCCAGTTATCTCCTAAGAACATCATTGCTTCTTTACCAGCATCGTGTACTTCGTCGACTAATTTTTTAGCTTCTCTTGCAACGAATGCTTGAATGAAGTCGATATAGTCTAAGTACGCTTTACTTGGTGTGCGGAATGTTGAGTTATAGTATCCTTCATCCACAATATCTTCTGCTCTTAAGCGATAGCCTTTTTCCTTAGCAAAAGCTTCAAGTGCAGCGACTGAAACGCTGGCACCATATCCGAACCAGTCCACAAATTTTTCTTTTCCTAAGTTATTGAAAATTAATGTGAAATGATAGAAGAACGTTGTAAAACGAACCACATCAGTATCCGGATTGTCTTTTAACCATTGTTTTAAATAGGAATGCATGAACTGATTTGAATGAGGCCCACGTACATCAAATGGAATATCGTGAGGAACATCGCCCCAGTTATTCGTAATATGATTGTACATTTGAGTTGGATCCCAAATTGCATACACTAGAAACGACACTGTATACTCATGGAAAGGACGAGTGCCTTCAATCGTAATCGTGTTGTTTTCTTCATGGACAGTCCATCTCTCCACTGGAACTACTTCTCCAGTTGTACGGTCGATGACTTCCCAATATCTTTTTGGATCATGTACATAGTCTGGTTGCACTTGGTCTTCAAAGTAACCTTCCATAAATGGAATCGTTAGCGTATCTTCTGTTGCTAACCAGAATTTTGACATGACGAAGATTTGTTGGCACTCTTCCATATAATCTTTGATGAAATCATTATGGTTACGTGCTACAAAGTAGGTTGTATAGATTTTTGCATCTAATTGTTTGGTTGCTTCATCGAGTTTCGTTCCATCGCTATCACGAATTGCATCTGCACCCCAACGGTCGAGCAATTCTTTAGTCTGTTCAAGAAAATTCGATTCACTTGGTAGGGTTAAACGCCCTTTTGTTTTACCCATTTTTCTTTTCCTCCTGCGATGACGATTACTCTTTAGAGCCGCCTAGTGTCATCCCTTGTGTTAATTTGTTTTGAACAAGAATGTATAGAATTAATGTTGGTAACATTACTAATACCATCCCTGCGTATAATTGTCCGTATTCAGCTGCCCCACGTTGTGCTTGGATTAAGTTTTTCAACCCTACTGGTAATGTTTGGTTTTTACCTGGCATTAATGTAAGAGCGATAATGTATTCATTCCAGAATGAAAGGAAGTTGAATAAGATTACTGTGATAATACTTGGTCTTGCCATTGGTGTCATGACGCGGATCATTGTTGTGAAATATCCTGCACCGTCAATCGATGCTGCTTCTTCAAACGTTGTTGGTAATGTCTTGAAGAAGTTTGATAATAGATAAATCGTAAATGGTAATGATGTCGCTGCATACACAACTGCTAAGACGAAAATGTTGTTAAGGAAGAATCCGTTAATGCCGAATCCTTTTAGTCCTTTATCCCAGTCCAGTAACATTAAGAAGATTGGTACAACGATATAGTTTACGTTGATAAATAATCCACCTTTTAGTAAAGAGTTAATGAAACGACTTCCTGGGAATTTATAACGTGCCAAAACATAAGAAGAAGGAATGGCTACAACTACAAGGATTGTTAACGCTAATGCTGTAACAATCACTGAGTTCAGCATGTAGTCACCCATTTTTGCTTTATTCCAAGCATCCACAAAGTTTTGGATGTAGAATCCTTCTGGCATTGTCCATGGAGATCCGTAGAACTCTCTATTCTCTTTAACAGAAGCTAAGAAGACCCAGCCCACTGGTACAATAATACTAATCGCTAATGTAATCAGCGCTACGTATATAAAAGCTTTATACAGCTTTTCGAATGAACGAGTATTTCCTTTCATGATCTCCCCTCCTAGTATTCAAGAATATCGCGTTTCGTAATATGACTTACGATACCTGATAATCCGAATGAGAATATAAAGATAACTACACCGATTGCCATACCGTATCCGTATGAAGAGTTTGTATAAGCTTGTTTGAACATGTAGCTTAAGAACACTTCACTTGATCCGTCTGGTCCACCGTCTGTCAAGATTTGTACAAGTAAGAAACTTAAGTTAATCGTACTGATAATGAAGAATGTTAATGTTGTACGAATACTATTCCAAATCAATGGTAATGTAACGTTAAAGAATTTACCGATTTTTCCAGCTCCATCAAGGTCAGCTGCTTCATACAAGCTTGCTGGAATATTCGCCATCCCTGCCATATACATAACCATGTAGTACCCAATCGCTTGCCAAATTAATGCAAATGCAAGTGAGTAAATAACAATACTTTGATCACCCAGCCATAATTTATTCCATGCTTCTGGTAATACAGCATTTAAAAGTCCAGCTTTTGGATCATAAATTGCTGAGAAAATACCTGCAATAACTACGATTGATAAAATATTAGGGATGTAGAAAATAATTCTGAAGAAGTTGTTTCCGCGAATCTTTTCTGTTGAAAGGATTGCCGCGAAAAGAACTGCCAATACTACTGTAAAGAGTGTTACCACTACGATTAGTAAGATTGTGTTCTGAATCGTTCTAAAGAAATTTTCATCTTGCCATAAGATTTTAAAGTTATCCAATCCAACAAATTGTTGATTGTTTGAGAATCCGCCCCATTTGAACATGGACATGCGGAATACTTGAATCGTTGGGTAAATTAAAAACGTAAAGAATAAAATTAGTGCAGGTAATAGACACACGAGAATAAATAAATTTCTTTCTCTTTTTCTACGATTTTTTTCATCGTTCTGCCCTCTTTCAACCATTTTTTTAGATAAAATGAGAGTGGGCGGAAGGAATTTTCATCCTTGAAAATTGCTTCGCATCCCACTCTTATTTAATTCATTCTATTTGAATTATTCAACTGCTGCTTTTAGTTTTTGGCTAACTTCTTCTACAGATTTTTGCCATTCAGCAACTGTTTTTTGACCAGATGCTACAGAGTCGATTTGACCGTATAATGTATCTTTCATGCTTACGCCTTCGACAGGTTTAGTAGCTACGAAGTTACCATTGATTACGCCATCAACTTCATCTACAACTTTGTATAAAGCTTTCAATTCATCAGGTAACTTAGCTGTTACACCTTTAATTGGTTGAGCTGCGTTGTATTTAGCAAAGATTTCTGCTGCTTTATCAGAGTATAAGAATGATAAGAATTCTTTTAGCTGCTTCTTGGTTCTTAGATTCTTTTGGAACCCAGATGTGTTCGAAGAATGAGTAAACATAACGTTTGCCACCTTTTTCGATTGCTGGTGCAGCTGTCATAGCCCATTTGAAGCCTTCTGCTCTAGGAGCTTTAGCCATTTCACCAACTACCCAAGTACCGTTTGGCATGAATAAAGCTTTGTTGTCTAAGATTAATTGTTGGTTCTTAGTGAAGCTTTGTGGGTTTGCATTTGCTACTGTTGAAGGTTCAACGTTTTGTAAGAATGTTCCTAATGCTTCGAAAGCTTTAGTTGCACCTTCAGAAGTGAATGCTCCTGTGTCGTATTTCATTGCTTTATTGAATAAATCAACACCGCCAGCGTTTGCTAATAATGCTGGGAAGAAGCTATCTAAGTATCCAGATACTGGATAAGTGAATAATGAAATGCCATCTTTCTTAGCTTTTTCAGCTAATTCTTTCACACCAGGCATATCTTTTGGAACTTCCCAACCTTTTAGATTTGAATAATGCTTCGTTGTAGAATAATCCTGTTGGAGCGTAGAACATTGGTGCTAAGTAGTGTTTTTCCGTCTCCGTAAGGGTCAGTTACTGTTGATCCTAATACGTTGTTTAATAATTTTTCAGAAACTGTTTTGTCTTCGCCGTAAACTTTCATATCGAATAATCCAGTTAAGTCAGCTAAAAGCTTTTTTTCTTTAATTAATGTTTCTGGTAAAAGCTTTTTTTACGTCCCTAAAGCTAACATTACGATATCTGGGTAATCGCCAGCTTTCATTTGAGGCGTAATTTTATCTTCAATTTCCTTTATCTTGAGTCAATTCCACTTTAACGTTTGGATTTGCCTCTTCATAAGCTTTGATGATTGCTGGCCACATTTCTGCGCCGTAACCACTTTCTAAGGCAGCTAATTTAAGAGTAACTTTCTCTTTAGAAGCTCCTTGTTGAGTAGTTGAATCTGTCTTACTAGTGCTGTTGTTATTATTTCCGCAAGCTGCTAAAGATACAGCTGCTAATAATGCTGCGCTTGATAGTAATACTTTCTTTTTCATGTTGTCTCCCCCTAGTTCTATTACTTTTTAAGACACTTTTAGTTTACAACGAAAAAACCGCTTTCACAATAACTATTTTGCTTTTGACTTGTACTATTTTGCTCTCTTTGGAAACGGTATCATCTTTCATTATTTTAATAAAGCGCTAAAAAACCTATCTACAAAAGGGTTTCTCGTGTAGATAGGTTTCATTTTGTCTTTTTTATTTAATTGGTAAAAACTTCTTCAAGATTACCATTGTTTGGTCCATAATGACTCCACTAATCAATAATGATACTACAGGTCCAATCGTTGGCCATTGTCCCAATATCGCGGCGGTGATGACACAGCTCGCATCGATAAAGAACTTATTTTTAGGGATTGAGGTTTTGAATTTCTCATGTAAAGCAAGTGTTGCGGCAATATACGGTCCAACTCCTAATTCAGACAGTGCATACACTGCACACCCCATGGCAATTAAGGCAATCCCTACGACCATGGCACCACTTTTACTGCAATATCCATTTCAGCAAGTGCCCTAAAATCGAACAGTTCAATAAAGAAGCTTTGTAAGAACATCCCTACAACCGTACCAAATCCAATATATCTCCAGTTAATACTGAGCGTAATAGCAAGGAATACAAGAGAAACAATGATATTGCTTGTTCCCATATCCATTCCAAAAGTGTGATTTAAACCTTCCCACACAAGAACGACAACGTCCGCTCCTAATGTACTCGAACCTGCCAACTTTGCGCCTAGTCCGATTAAGAAACAGGCAATGACTAATAACACGAGTCGCAGTCCTAAATAATCTTTTTTCAATCTCATTCTCCTTATTCGGCCCAGTTTTCAGGACTCCACATCCGTCCATCCAACTCACCATGTGCTTGTTCAATTCGTTTTGCTTGTTCTAAAAGAAGAGTTTTTGCGCCCACCAGCAATGCACGTTCTTTATACTCTTTTGCTTCTAGAATCCATGCATCGAGTAGATGAATTTTCTCAATAATCTCCATATTGACTCTCCTCCCAATGACTCAGATGCATCTCGAGTTCCAATCTTTCATCCTGGTTCTCTTTGATCCACTCTGCGATTTGTTCCCAGTGTGCACCCTCCATCGCTTGTGCTCGCTGGATAAACCACTCTTCCGTGTCTTGTAACGTTCCGTGGTTCTCTTTCGTTGCGTATTGTAAATATTCCACGAGTAACGCTTGTTTTGCCTCTTCAGTCTTATAATCAAACTGATGCACTTCAAAAATCGGTAAATAACTCCACCCCATCGCATTGGCTAAGGCTTGAAATGGGCGCAAGAGTTCAGAAATCGTAAACTGCTCTTTCCTCCTGCACGGAAGGCTTCTTCTTTCACCCCGAGTGTCACAACGATTCCGAGTTCCTTAATTTGTTTTACAAAAGGTGCACTCTTACTCATCACCGTATCAATCCATTCCTTCATGACAGAAGGCGCTTGGTACCAATACATCGGGAATTGAAGAATAAGGCGTTCGGCCCCGGAGTCTACTAAGGCTTTTTCTTCTATTGCTCTGGTAAAATGAGGCTTTTTCTCACTCCACACTTCGTCTAAATGTCGAATCGTTACAGCTTCTTCCCCTTTTAGAGTTGCGAGGAAAAACTGTTGACTTGATGACGAATGAACTGTTGGATGGCTAATCACCACCATTGTTTTCATATTACGCGTTTCCTTTCTGTGAAAGTTCTTCTAGAAGTGCATTCGTGTTGTCGACAAAATACTGAATCGCAAACGGTAATGCTGCATCATCCACTAAGAATGCTGGGTGATGCCATTCGCGTGGACATCCTGTTCCAATAAAGACGAAACATCCTGGAACGTGTTCCATATAATTGGCGAAATCTTCTGCTCCTAAAGTTACTTCAGGTGTCACCACTGTCGCAAATTTCTCTGTCACACTTTTGACAACTTTTGTGACTGCAGCATCATTATGCACGACTGGTGGTGTTAAAATCCATTCGATACTTCCTTTTTGTCCGTATACATCTGCGGTTTGGACAATCATCTTTTCGAATTGCTCGGTCATCTTGCGTTCAACTTCTTTATTAAACGTACGAATCGTTCCTTCAAAAAATACTTTCTCTGGAATCACATTCCATGTATTTCCGGCTTCGATATGAGATACGCTTAATACCACCGGTTCTAGTGGAGATGTATGACGAGCGACGATGGCTTGGGCATTGGCAATCACTTGGCAAGCCGTCACGATTGGGTCATTCCCATTGTGCGGTGCTGCTGCATGTGTTCCCACTCCTGTAATTTCGGCTTTGAATTGGCCGACTGCTGCCATGAGTGGTCCTTCCTTCACACCGATGGTTCCAACTGGAAGTTCTGGTTTGTTATGGAAGCCAATAATCGCATCGACTCCCTCAAGCACGCCTTCAGAAATCAATGCGCGTGCTCCTTGGTTACTCTCTTCGGCCGGTTGGAAAATAAAACGAACTTTCCCTTGTAAAGTCGCTTCTTGTGCCTTCAACACTTGCGCGGCTCCTAGTAGGCTTGCTGTATGGAAATCATGTCCACACGCATGCATCGCTCCTTCATTTTTCGAAGCGTAGTCTAATCCAGTTTGTTCGACAATCGGCAATGCGTCGATATCGGCACGTAAAGCTAATGTTGGACCATCATCATTTCCGATTTCTGCAACAACTCCTGTTTTTGATTGTAAATCCCAGCATGCGATTCCCATTGCTTCTAAGGCATTACGGATATAGCGTGTCGTTTCAATTTCCGTTCCGGATACTTCTGGATACATATGTAAATGACGGCGATGTGCCGTTGCTTTTTCAATGACTTCGTTTGTAATCATAACTCTCTCCTCAATGTGTTTCCTACACATTGTAACAAACTAGGCGAAGTAATGCACCATGAATTCCCTTGAAAAACAATAAAAATTCGATTGACCCACTGCATCAAAAAAGACTCCGTTTCAAAAGAAACAGAGTCTAAGCAATTAACCTTTTTTGAGTGCCACCATTTCGGCATATTGACCATTTAGTTGCATCAGTTCATCATGCGTTCCACGTTCCACAATTTCCCCTTTATCCAACACAAAAATTTGGTTGGCATGAGCAATCGTAGAAAGTCGGTGAGCAATCATAAAGGTTGTACGTCCTTCTTTAACGACATTAATCGCATTTTGAATAATCTCTTCCGTCTCGGTATCAATATGCGAAGTCGCTTCATCTAAGATCAAGATTTTCGGGTCAAAGACAATCGCTCTGGCAAATGAAATCAGTTGGCGTTCCCCTGAAGAGAAATCCATCCCTTTTTTTCTTTTCACCTCGTAGTCGAGTCCTTTCTCACTCTTTGTGAGTAAATGTCCTCCGCCCACTTTAATGAGCGCCTCTTTAATCGTCTCGGGTTGAATCGATTCATTATTGAGCCCGACATTTGAAGCAATCGTTCCTGTAAATAAATACGGATCTTGTAACACAATCCCCATCTCGGTTCGAACACTACGTCTATTAAAGTCACGCGTGTTCTTGCCATCAATCAAGATAGCTCCACTCGTTGGGTCATAGAATCGAAACAGTAAGTTCATGATGGAAGATTTCCCTGAACCCGTGTGCCCCACAAAGGCCACCGTCTGCCCAGGTTCTACAGTAAATTCAAGTGCTTCAACACCGGAACGCCTGGCGTATACGCAAAGCTCACATCTTTGAATTCAATTCGTCCTTCATCAAATGTGAAGAGCTCATCTCCTGAGTCCTCACTTGGCGTATCCATTAATTCAAACACACGGTCACCAGCAGCCATTGATTGTTGGAAGCCTGACACGACATTCATAAAGGTTTGAATCGGCTCATAAATACGGTTGACATAATCAATAAAGGCATATAGGAGCCCTGCTGAAATCCCCAGTGTCCCTCCGATAAATTGCATTCCGAAGTAATAAACAATTCCAAATAAAGTAAAGTTTCGAAGTAAGCCAACTAGACTCCATGAGAAGTACGACTCAAGAATTAATTCCTTACGACCGATTTCAACCCAAGACGTAGCCGTCGCCTCATATTCTGCAACAATCTTGTCTTCTTGTTGGAAGGCTTGAACGATACCAGCACCTTGAATACTTTCATTTAACTGTCCACTCAATTGACTGTACAGTTCACGATTCTCAGAATAGTATTTTTTCTGCATCACGGCAACGGTTCTCTGCCATAGCATCATCACCGGAACTAGGAATAATAATACGAATGCAAGTGTTGCATTTAATAAGAAAATCGTTACGTACACACCAACAAGCATCACGACGGTACTAAGCAGTGTGGAAATCCCATTCACGTAGAAGTTTGCACGTACGGATTCCGTATCACTCGTAATTCTAGATACGACTTTCCCAGCAGGTAAATGGTCAAAATACGATACTGGCAAGGTTTGTACATGCTCGAACACTTCGTCACGAATGCATTTGGCCACGCGGTTCGAGAGAGTCTTCATATATAAACGGTTTAAATATCCACCAGCCGCTCCGACTAAGTTCACCGTTACGTAAATCCCAACCCATAGGAGCAGGCTTCCCGCATTAAAGACACCCGATTGTCCCATCGGCGTAATCACATTATCGATAATGTATTTAGCAACGAGCGGCCCTGTTAAGGTTGCCCCCGTTGAGAGTAAGAGGCAGAAGAGTCCAATCAGAACTCCTTTTTTCTCATAGCGGAGGTAGCTTAATAATCGCTTCATCGTTTTCATTCGATTTCCTCCTCTATCTCTTGAATCAAGTACTGTTCATAGTACCAGCCACGTTGTGCGAGCAACTCCTCGTGAGTGCCGCGCTCACTAATACGTCCTTCATTCATCACAATAATCTCATCGGCATGACGAATCGCAGAGAGTCGATGGGCAGAAATAATATTCATACAACCGCCACGTTCTTCTTGCAAGTGCGCAATAATTTCGCGTTCTGTTTTCGCATCCACTGCAGATAACGCATCATCTAAAATTAAACATTCACGGTTACGTAAGAAGGCACGCGCAATAGATAGACGTTGCTTTTGCCCACCACTGAGCGATACTCCTTTTTCTCCGACCATCGTATCAAGCCCGTCTGGCATGCGTTTCACGTCTCCATCAAAGGACGCCAACGTCAATGCTTCCCAGATTTCTTCATCGGTTGCATCCTCTTTCCCGAATAACATATTCTCGCGAATCGTGCGTGAAAAGAGCGTGTGTTCTTGTGGCACATAAGCTAGATGCCCTGCCACCGATTGAGGTTCGTACTCAATTAACGGCTCACCATTAATGAGAAGCTTCTCGCCTCTATATGGAAATTGATGTAATAATTGCATCAATAGCGTCGTCTTCCCGGAACCTGTTTTCCCAACGATTCCAAGCGTCTCGCCTTTATGTAATGTCAGGTTAATCTCTTTTAATAATGGTGCCATTTCCCCTGGATACGTAAAGTTAAAGTCGATAAACTGAATCGATTCAATCGTCTCAAGCACTTTTGTTCCACCGCGTTCAATTTCATCATCATGTTTCAATACTTCATTAATACGCTCAGTCGCCACTTTCCCGCGTTTATAGTTCGTAATAATGTCACCAATCATAAACATCGGCCACATAATCGCCCCCATATAGACTTGGAAGGCAATAACATCCCCCACTAGAATGGTCCCAGTCGATACCAAGTATCCACCGTAAAGAAGTGCGATGGTAAAGCTAATCATCATAAATAATTGCGCCAATGGCATAAAGCGCGATTCAATTTCCGACACGATAATATTTTGTTTCATGGCCTTTTTCGTTTTCGCACGAAACTCATCCATCATCGCATCTTCTTGCCCATAAGCACGTATGACGTAAGTACCGTCAATCATCTCTAACACTTCATTATTCAGTTGAGAGACTGCATTTTGCGCCTTGTTGTACTCTTCTTCAAGATCAAATCCCCATTTATACACGAGATACGAAAGAATTGGTAATGGTAAAATCGCCGCAATGGTGAGTGGCAACGAAATCGTTGTGACCATCATATAAATCGATACACTCCCCAACAATGTAGAGTTCATCAACGCAAACATTCCAAACCCCATCATGTCGCCAATCGTCATTACATCTTCACTGCTACGCGTAATAATATCTCCCGTTCTAAAATGCGCATAAAACGGAATCTTTTTTCTTAAGTTATTTCGCAGTAATTTCACGCGTAATTCTTTTTGCATTTCATAATGTCCAATAAAAATATAGTACGTCCAAATACTCTCCGTAATATACGCTACGAGAATAATCCCGACTAAAATCACCAGCTGCGTCCACAGCCACTCGGCATTCAGTTCACTCGCCACGATTTTATCGACGACTTGTCCGATGATTCGTGCAGGGTAGACTGCTGCAATACTACTTCCAATCATCAAAACAAAGCTTACAAGATAGCGCATCGGGTGTTTTTTTATAAAATTCATAATCACTCTTAATAAATCGTTCATCGTTTTCCTCCATCAAAAAAGCCGTCACCTTCCCCACAAATGGAAAGAGTAACGGCTCACTTAAAATTATCTATAAAAATGCGCTATACTTCATTCACCACAATTGGAAGGTCAATCCTGTTTTTCACTTGTTTTGCGTTTAAGTTGTTCATTGATTTCTCCTCCAATCTGATAAATTTAACGTTATACTTCGAATTATACTCCAAAACGCCGTCATGTCAATACCTTTTCGAAGTTTTTTTCACAATCGAATTCATTGATAATCATTCTCAATATAGGTACAATAGACTCATTACAAATTAGAAAAAGGATGAAAGATTAACAATATGGCAAAAGACATTCGCGTTTTTACTTTACTATAAATATGTTCCAATCGAGAATGCGGAACAATTTGCGGCGATCATTTAGCATTCTGCAAATCAATCGGATTAAAAGGACGTATCCTTGTCGCTGACGAAGGAATTAACGGAACTGTATCTGGTGATTACGAAACCACTCAAAAATATATGGACTATGTTCACTCTCTTCCAGGGATGGAAGACTTATGGTTTAAAATCGACGAAGAAAGCGAGCAAGCCTTCAAGAAGATGTTCGTTCGTTACAAAAAAGAAATCGTACACCTTGGTTTAGAAGATAACGACTTCGATAACGATATTAACCCACTTGAAACAACAGGGGCTCACCTTTCTCCACAAGAGTTCAAAGAAGCCTTACTTGACGAAAACACTGTTGTCCTAGACACTCGTAATGACTACGAGTACGACTTAGGTCACTTCCGCGGTGCCATCCGTCCTGACATTCGCAACTTCCGTGAATTACCACAATGGGTTCGCGATAACAAAGAGAAATTCATGGACAAACGTGTCGTTGTTTACTGTACAGGTGGCGTTCGCTGTGAGAAATTCTCTGGCTGGATGGTTCGTGAAGGCTACAAAGATGTCGGTCAATTACACGGCGGAATCGCAACTTACGGGAAAGACCCAGAAGTTCAAGGCGAATTATGGGATGGAAAAATGTACGTATTCGACGAGCGTATCGCTGTTGACATCAACCACGTAGACCCAGTGGTGATTGGGAAAGATTGGTTCGATGGCACTCCTTGCGAACGTTACGTAAACTGTGGCAACCCAGAATGTAACCGTCGCATTCTCTGCTCTGAAGAAAATGAAGACAAATACTTACGTGGTTGTAGCCATGAATGTCGCGTTCATCCACGTAACCGCTACGTGAAAGAGCACAACTTATCACTAGAAGAAGTCGTAGCTCGTCTTGAAGCTATCGGCGAAGAACTAGATACAGTAAATGCTTAATAGAGAAAAACGTATCTAAAAGTTATCTTTAGTGATACCTTCGAATCCTAGCGGATTTTATCATAACTACAATAATGGGGTACCGGTTCGAGCCTATAGTCTCTCACCTTTAAAGCCTCAAAGCTGGAGTAAGGAATAAATTCCTAACTCCAGCTTTTTTCGCATTTAATACTATTCCCCATTATTGTGGTTATGAAATCCGCAAGATTCTTCGGTTTCACTATTTATAAACTACATACGTTTCTCTCTATTAAGTTTCATTACTTTTCTTGCACCGACTGCTCTGCTCTCTCCTGAAGAAGCGAAAAATACCCTATTTTGCCATGGCAAAATAGAGTATTCTTGCGTTTAACGGAATTCTTTGTCGACAGTTTCTAATGCTGCGGCGATGACTTGATGCATATCGTAATAACGATACTGTCCAAGGCGTCCTCCGAAAATCACTTGCGGAACCGTCTGCGCTAATTTCTTATACTGTGCGTACAAGTCGTTGTTCACTTTATTATTCACTGGGTAATAAGGCTCATCTCCCACTTTCCAATCGGCAGGATACTCACGCGTAATTACCGTTTTCGGCTGAGTGCCAAACTCGAAATGCTTATGCTCGATGATACGAGTGTATGGCGTTTCGCGGTCTGTATAGTTCACCACCGCATTTCCTTGGTAGTTCTCTACGTCCACGACTTCTGTTTCAAATCGTAGTGAACGGTATTCCAGCGTTCCAAGTTCATAATCGAAGAACTCGTCAATCATTCCCGTGAAGACGATTTGGCGCCACTATTTAAGTACTCGTCTTTTTTCGCGAAGAAATCGACATTCAACTCTACTTCGATATTCTCGTGGTCTAGCATGGCTTCAATCATCTTCGTATAGCCGCCAATCGGAATTCCTTGGTACGTATCGTTGAAGTAGTTGTTATCGTAAGTATAGCGAACAGGCAAGCGGCGGATGATAAACGCTGGTAATTCTGTAGCCGAACGTCCCCATTGTTTCTCCGTGTAGCCCTTGATGAGTTTATAGTAAATATCTTCCCCAACAAGAGAAATCGCCTGCTCTTCTAAGTTTTCAGGCTCTTTGCCACCAAGCACTGCACGCTGCTCAGCGATTTTTGCTTCAGCTTCTTGTGGCGTCACCACACCCCATAATTTATTAAAAGTATTCATGTTAAAGGGCAAAGTTGTAGATTTCTCCGTTGAAGTTGGCAACTGGAGTATTCGTATAGCGATTAAATGTCGCAAACTGATGCACGTAATCCCAAATCTTCTTGTCGCTTGTGTGGAAAATATGCGCACCGTATTCGTGCACTTGAATGCCTTCCACTTCTTTTGTATAAATATTTCCCGCAATATGGTTTCTTTTCTCAATCACTTTTACTTTATAACCGCGTGTCGCTGCTTCATGCGCAAAGGTCGCACCGAATAATCCAGCACCCACAACGATGTAATCAAATGGTTTCATGTGGTTTCTCCATTTCTTATTTTATCTTGTTTATTATACCATGGACCCTCAAGGCGAACCAAATCGATGAAGCACACTTTGCAAAATTATCATATATGATAATTCCATAAAAAAACTACCAGACAAGTGCCTTGATATGCTCCTCTAAAGTAGACACTAAAAAAAGCAAACTACTTTAGAGGGGGTATTTTTAGATTGGCTAAGAAACATACGGCAAAAGAATTAGAACGATTCATAGAATTGTATTTAGATGGTGTGCCTTTTCGTGAGCTGCATAGTGAATATGGTTTAAAGATTTCACCTGGAACATTTAATATGTATTTTTTGAACTATGAAGCATATGGACCTTCTGCATTAGAAGATCGAGATGGGTTTAACACTTATACAAATGAATTTAAAGAAAAGGTGGTTAAAGAGTTTTTAGAATCGAAAACCTATTTAACAGCAATCGCAAGAAAATACAAAATTCCTTCTGCTAGAACTGTACGAAATTGGATTATGAAGTATACTAATGGTGAGGCCGTGAAGGCCTACGATCCTAAGCCAGAGGTATACACTATGAAATATAGAAAAACATCGCACGAAGAAAGAATCCTTATCGTCAAAGACTGTATTCAAAATCAATTAAACTATAAACAAACCGCACAGAAATATAACATCTCTTACAATTTGGTGTATCAATGGGTAAAAAAATATCAAAAATATGGCCCTGATGGATTAATAGACAGTCGAGGAAAACGAAAACCAGATAATATACAGACAGAAACTGAGCGTATTCGTGCAGAAATGGCTATATTAAAGGCACGAAACGAATATTTAGAAACAGAAAATGCCGCACTAAAAAAATTACAAGAAGTGGAAAGCGAGCTGATGTTTGCCAGACGAGATTTGAAGCGGAATATCAAACGATTAAAAAATTAAGTAAAAGAGGATTTCATATTACTCAATTATGTAAAGTGTTAAAAGTCAGTAGAGCTGGCTATTATAAATGGTTAAATCGTGTCCCTTCGGAATCTGAAAAACGACTACGTCGTTTAATGGAATTAATACATGAAGTATATGAATCTGTTCAAGGTATATATGGATATCGTCGTATCACAATCTATTTAAACTATTATAGAAATGCAAAAAGTGAATCATAAATGTATTCAGCGTCTTATGAAACTAATGGGATTAAAAGGCAGTTATACGAAAAAAACGTTATCGTTATAAATCGAACACTGAAGAATACACTGCAGCTAATATTTTAAATCGAGAATTTAAAAAAGAGTACGAGCCAATGGCTCTACTATTAACGGATATCACTGAATTGAAGTATGGGAAGGGAGAAAAAGCTTATTTAAGTGCAGTTTTAGATTATGGTACAAAGAAGATAGTTGCATATCAAATATCTAAACAAAACAATAATCAAATCGTTAAAGATACTTTTGATCAAATAAAAAGGAAGTTAATTCCAACAAAAACAATGATTCATAGTGATCGAGGATTCCAATATACTTCTCATTTCTTTAAGCACTTTATAGAAAAAGGACAAATAACACATAGTATGTCCCGTCCTGGAAGATGTATCGATAATGGACCAATTGAAGCATTCTGGGGACATTAAAGGAAGAAGTATATCGTTTATATCATTTCAAAACCTATGAATCTCTTTTCAAGAAAATTGAGGAGTATATTCAGTTCTATAATAAGAAAAGAATTACTTTATCAATGGGATTAAAAATCCCAGCATAAATAAAAAGACGAGTTCTTATGAACTCGTCATACACTTTAATTATTTTTCCTGTCTCACTTGACAGGGTGCACTTCACCTGGCAGTTCGAAACTCTATTTAGTTAAAGCCAATGAATCGTTGTGTAATTGTGTAAAGTCCATTTGATAGTACTTGTACAGGTTTATTGCTCGCCATTGTAATTTTGCATAACGCATTTTTACTAATTAGATGGAAGACTTCTGGATTGGCTTCTTTTAAATCCGCAAGCAAGGCTTTTTTCTTCTCTTGATGCTCTGGTAGTCCGCCCTTATTGAGTAACGCACAAGAAATCACCGTTGTAATCTCTAAGTGGTTTAATAAGTAGTTCTTCAAGACCGTTGGAAATTGCCAATCGCTATTGTAATTCGCCATCAATAATTCATTGACGCGAATTTGTTGGTCAATACGACTAATCATGACTTTTTCGTTCACAGATTGATCTTCACGTCCGATAAAGTAACGGTAGAAATCCACGTTCATGTAGAATAAAGTCTTGCTATATTGAAGCGGTACGAAGACAAACAAATTATCCACGTAGAACGTATGCTCTGGCAACTGAAGGCCTGATTTACGAAGCAAGTTCATATTGTAAATGAGTGAGTGCATCATCATGTATTTTCCACGACGAAGCGACTTGCATCATCCCAAGTAAACACTTGATTTTCAGGGAATGCGGAAGTATAACGCATGATTTTCTTTGTTTTCGCGCCTTCTTTTTCATAGACGAAGTTCGTAATGAACACATCTACTTCTTCACCTGTTTCCTCGAAGCGTTGTAATTGTTCTAGGATTTTTAAGTATGCACGCACATCCACCCAGTCATCACTATCGACGACTTTGAAGTACTTCCCTGTTGCATTCGCCATACCCGTATTCACGGCTCCACCATGCCCTTTATTTTCTTGATGGATGGCACGGATAATCGTTGGATAAGCTGCGGCATATTGGTCAGCAATGCGAGCAGTGTTGTCTTTAGAACCATCATTAATAATTAAAATTTCAACCTCTTCGCCACCAGCAAGGAGCGTTTGAAGACAATAATGCATATATTCTTGAGAGTTATAGCATGGGACTGCAATGGTTAATAATTTCATGGGGGTTACCTCTCGTTTCTAGTAAACTTATCTTATTCACTATACCATTTTTTCGGTCATTTTGTCAGTTTGACTCCCTTAATCCTCTTATAAAAAAAGCCCTCTCCCATCGGAAGAAGGCTTCGACAATACTATTATTTATTTATGCTTGTTGTTTTTGTTCTCTTCGTGCAATCCATGGAAGGACGAGTCCGAGTCCAAGAAGCGCAAATGGCATAATGATATTTGAAATTAAGACAAACCACCATTCAGATGGATTTTGCGCATAATCTATTTGTGGCACCATTCCGAGAATACATGCAAATGCCGTGAAGGCAAATCCCCAAAGTCCCATTAAGAAGCCAAGAGTCTTATTGCTAATGAATTTGTATTCAGCATCCTTATATCTGTCCCAATGGCGATACAAGAACATAAAGGCGACAAATACCCACAAGAAGCACATTGGTGACACAATAGCATTCAAGTTTGTCATCCATACAACGACTGTATCAATTTCCTTAAGTCCAAGAGCCGGCATGATAATTAATGCTCCTGTTAAGATTCCTGTAAGTAAGTATCCATTCTTCAACGTTCCGTTCTTTGTACGTGCACGAAGCCAGCGAGGAACATATTCTTTGTCAGCACTACCTAGGAAGATTTGAAGCGGCGCATCAATGGAGAGGGCTAGTGTAGCTGTTTGTCCGATAAATTGCGTCAATGCATAAATCGTGACAAGCACATTCCCAATATTCCAGTGCTTCCTAGTACCTCAAACGCTTGGTAGGCCCCATTTCTCATTAAGTCCTGAGGAATATTATTGCTATCAAAAATCATTCCCATCGCAAAGGATCCAAAAACGGCACAAATCCCTACCATGACCGCCATCGCAATCATCCCTTTTGGAAATGCCTTCGCTGGATTTTTTACCTTACGAACATAAGGAGACATAGACTCTGCCCCACCGACTGAAAAGACAAGAAGCGCAATCGTTGTAAAGTATGCGAAATCAAACTTTGGAATGTACGTTTCAAGCTTATCCATATTCGCAGTCGCTAGTTGTAAATCTGGTTTAATGAGTGGAACACCGACTGCTAATAGGATGAATAAAATTGACATGACAAACATCGCACTGCCCGCAATCGTTCCTAAAAATTTTAATACCCGAATTCCTTTCGTTGAAACATAAAGGATGAAAAGAAAGAATGCTAGACAGACCGCAACGAGTAGCGGGATTGGAAGTTCATCCATAATTCCTGAGTGTCCTTGGAATACCCAACCAAGCGCTATCAGAATCGTTTGTGGTTTTTGCGCTAAATAAGGAATTTGGATGACCCAAAATGTCCATGCAGCAAAATACGCTAGCTTCTTCGTAGACGTATGTTTAATCCAATCACTCACCCCGCCTTCGCTATCTTGAAAAGTTGAACCCAGTTGTCCAACCATCAATGAATACGGGATAAAGTAGATGACTAAAATAATGAGCCACGATGTAATAACCACAATCCCTTGTTGGGCGAAGTTATTAACGACATTCCCTAATCCCCAAACAAAGTTAAATGCAATGAGGGCTATCATCAGCCAGCTCATTTGCTTTTGATCTTTTTCTTCCATAATGCTAACCTCCTAATACCCAATCACCCATTAGTCACTCACTGAATAATGGTTGACCATTAAATTACTTGCGCGCAATAATACTTTATCGAGTAAAGCAGCTGTCTTTCTTCGATGTAGTCACTCATTTGTTGATTTTCTGCTTCGAAGTCTACTGTTTCACCTTTTTCAAGAAGAGCGTCAACTTTAGCAATCATCGCTTCCCCACGAGACAAAGTATTCTTTTGATAACTTTCAATATCTGCTTGATGTTCTAAGTAATGCGCATCCGCAAGTCCTGCAATTAAGCGGCTTGACCAATAGAAGGAATCCGTTGAAACCTTCGCAGTAGTGTTTGCAAAATACGCTGGCGTTGTGTCCACTTGTGTAAAGAATGGAACAGCCGTTGTAAATGGCATTGAACCATAAGAGACCCATTGAATTCCTGTTGTATCATGCGGACGATTTGGACGAATTTGGAGGATGGCCGTTTGACTAGTACGATTAATCCCTACCGTACGGAAACGACGATTGCTCTTACCATCGCCTAAATTTCCATAAGGATCATATGGCGTAAATTGATAATGCGTACTCATCGATTCTTTCACATCTTCGACGGTAATCTTGCGATATGGAACGCGTGCCCAAGGAATTTCAAAGCTCGTTGGAGATTGTTCCACTTCTGGGTTAAACATGCGTTGAATATCCCAAGCACGAGGCGTGTTATACAAGCGGTCTTTATCTCGTTGAGAACCAAATGCGTAACGCGGATTGAATGATTCTCCGTCAAAGTTCAAGTTCAAGTGATGACGAATCATAAAGTCTTTCAAATCAGGATCGCACATAAAGTTTTCTTTGTCTTCAAAATCAAAGAAGTCGCTGCCGAGTTGGTTTGGATTCACCACATACGCATCATCCGGTACACGGCGAGCCATCCAGTGATGTCCCCCAATCGATTCTAACCACCAGATTTCATTCACATCAGAAATCGCAATCCCGTTTGATTCATAGGTTCCTGCTGTTTCAAGGAAGTGTCCAAGACGTTCGACCCCTTCGCGCGCAGTTTTAATATAAGGCAACACCAATGTGAAGATGTCTTCTTCCCCAATCCCCGTTTCCACGAGTGGGTCGGCTCCTAATACACGCGGATTTGTCGAAATCGTTTCTGTCGCGCTTACCGCTACATTATAAGCATTAATCCCTGCAGCTCCCCAGATTCCTTCGTTATTGATGGCATTTGGCATAGCTGTATAACGAACTGGATTATCGGGTAAATCTGTTTCAAATCCTGAAATCACTGCTTTATAGTGACGGGGTTGGTCTTCTGGACGTACCACAATAAATTTTTTCGGAGTGAACTCTCCATTACATGAGTCCTCTGTACGCGCTACTAGCGTTGAACCATCATAGCTGGCCTTCTTTCCGACAAGAATCGTTGTACATGAATCATGTTCTTGGTCAAATCTCATAAAAACTACCTCCATTTACTTTGTTTCTACATTTAAATTATAGCCTTATTTGGACTAATTCTCAAAGGTCTCCGCACTATTTTTTCTCTGAATTTTCTTCCTAAGGATAGGTAAAAAAAGAACCTAGCGTAAACTAGGTTCTTCCATCAAACATTATTGTTTCATTCTACCTTTAAATAGCCCGTACAGCATAATCGCTGCGGAAATAATCCATAAGATTCCAACGATTGCGAGCACGTACTGAATATTAAAGTAGATTGCAGCCATACAAAGAATCATCCCTACAGCCACTACATAACGAAAATTAAAGGGTGCTACACGGTGAATATACCAAAAAACGAAATCTTCACCAGGATTTTTTGTCACCTTATAATCTTCTCTTAACTCTTGAAACTTCTCCATAAACTTCTCAACCATCTGAATCCCTCCTATTTTTTATCCGGAATTACCCAAAATAGATAGTAAGTAATAAACACTGTCAGCGCCAAGTACAATTTTCACCGCCAAAATCGGGGCAAGGTAAATGGAAATGGCCATCAAAATATAGATATAAACAATAATTTTCTTTTTACGACTACGCGCAATCGACTTCGTTTCACGGTAATCTGCGACATAGAGCTGATACAGTTTCGTCTGCTGGAACCATGCCTCAAAACGAGTAGAACTCTTAGAGAAGCAGACCACTGTCAGCAAGAGAAACGGTGTCGTCGGTAGTACTGGAAGTACAATCCCGATAAGTCCTAGCGCTAGCGAAATCCACGCAATAATAAAATAAACAACTCGCATTCTTTTTCTATTCCTCCTCGGCTAATTGCGCCACTCTTCGATTAATAAAAAACTCTAATATTTTTGTCAGAATAAAGAGTACACTGACAAAATAGAAGAAATAGACAAAATAACTGATGGAGACATTAATGGCTAGAAGGAAGGTCGCCACAAGCACAATCACCCAAAACAGCTTCAGGGCGAAGATCCATCTTTGCTTCTTCATCCATTGCTGATCGGTTAATGTATGGTCACCCTTATCAAGTGCGATAATTGTATCAATAAACTTGGTAAAACGTTCTTTCAAGCACTATCTCCTCTCTTTTAGTAAGCATAGTGTAGCACAACCCTAACCACTAGTAAATTTATTTTAATCGATTTTTAATAAACAAAAAAACTACTGTAGCAGCAAGGCCAGACTACAGTAGTCCCATTTACTTTAAAAAGGAAAAACTAACTATTTTTCAGTAATTCTGTTTGATGAATTTCTTCCAATAAGTCACTCAATTGAGTATTATATTCTCTCATGCGATGTGAATCTGAATCCATCACATAAAAATCAGAAAGACCCTCTCTTGGAAAAAACATACTGTTATATTTTCTGCGTAATAAATCAACATATTCATGCGAATCTGGGTTTTGACACATATATTCTAGTATATCCATCATATCCAAAAATCGTATTCGTAAAATAATTAATATTTTGTTGTCCTCTATGCTTTTTGCAAAAAAATTCCAATAAATCCTTTAACAATTCATGTAATTTTTTTGATTTCACTTGTATTCATAAGCGTTAAATCCTCTTAATGGTCATTTACTTTACTCCCCAGTATAGCAAAGAATCGTTGCAAATACTCTTTTCAAAATAAAAAGAATGAAGTACATACCTGTAGCTTCATTCTTTCATATTGTTATTGTTATTTTTCATTTCTTAACTTCGTAATGAAGTGTTCGATACGATCTAACGCTGTCTTCAAGTCTTCGATTGAGTAAGCGTAAGAGATACGTAGGAATCCTTCCCCTGAGTCCCCAAAGGCTGTTCCTGGAACAACGGCTAAACGTTCTTCCTCTACTAAGCGCATTGCGAATTCTTCAGAACTCAAACCGAATTGAGAGATATTTGGGAAGATATAGAAAGCTCCAAATGGTTCAAAGCAAGGAATGCCTAGGTCTTTGAAACGTTTCACCAAGTAACGGCGACGTTGGTTGTAGCTATCGCGCATTTCTGCAATATCATCATCTGAATTACGAAGCGCATCCACACCCGCATATTGGCTAAGTGTTGGTGCTGACATAATCGCAAATTGGTGAATCTTTATACATTTGTTCCATGATGGTTGCTGGTGCTAAGGCATATCCAAGTCTCCATCCAGTCATCGCAAATGCTTTTGAGAATCCTCCGATTAAAATCGTACGATCACGCATGCCATCGATTTCGACAACAGACACGTGAGGTTTACCTGTATATGTTAATTCTCCGTATAATTCGTCAGAAACAACGATAATATCGTGGCGTTTCAACACTTCACAAACTGCTTCTAAGTCTTCACGTCCCATTACAGCCCCAGTTGGGTTATTTGGGAAGTTCATTAAAATCGCTTTTGTTTTTGGTGTAATCACTGCTTCAAGGTCTTCTGGCGTGATACGGAATTGATTTTCTTCTTTCAAAGGAAGAATCACAGGAGTCCCGTCTGCCATTGTAACTGCTGGAACGTATGACACGTAACCTGGGTCACAAATAATCACTTCATCCCCTGGGTTCAAGAGAACACGCATTGAAATATCAACGGCTTCACTTCCTCCAACGGTGATGACACATTCGTGCATTGGGTCATATTTCACCCCATGACGGCCCTCTGTAAAGACACACACTTCTTCACGAAGCTCTTTTAACCCTGCATTAGCTGTATAGAACGTACGGCCTTCTTGCAACGCTTTAATCGCTTCTTGACGAATATGCCAAGGCGTATCAAAATCAGGCTCTCCAACCCCTAGGGAAACGATATCTTTATATTCACTCGCCATATCAAAGAAACGACGAATCCCTGAAGGCTTCAAGTCCTTAATTTTATTATTTAACATATTTTCTAAATTCATGGAGTAACCACCTGACGTTTATCATCTGCTTTACCGACAAACATTGTGCCGTGATCTTTGTATTGTTTTAATACAACATGTGTTTTAGTAGATTGTACTTCTTCAATGACTGAAAGACGTGAAGATACGAAGTTTGCGATTTCACGCATTGGCGCTTTTTTCAATTGCACCATGAAATCATATCCGCCTGACATTAAGTACACTGCTTCCACTTCTGGGAAATGATAGATTTTTTCCGCAATACGGTCGAATCCTTTTCCTTTTTGAGGATTTACTTTTAATTCGATAATCGCTGAAACATTCACGTTATCTGTTTTTTCCCAGTTGATTAATGTATGGTAGCCACAAATAATTTTTGCTTCTTCCATCTCTTTAATACGACGTGCTACTTCATCCACATCGATTTCTAATAAAGAGGCAATTTCTTCTGGTGTTAAACGACTATTCTTCTCGATTAATTTTAAGATTTGCTCGTTCACTTCTTTGAACATAGGCTTTCCTCCTTTAGTCGCGTCCGCAACTTTATGTACTTATCTATTGTACCCTTTTTTTCGCAAGAATTCCTAAGAATTTATTGCGACTTTATGAAATTTATAAAAATTATAAAAAAACTCTCTTCTATTACAGAAGAGAGCTTTGTATCCTTATTCCGCTGTTTGTTCAAAGTGAGCGACTAAGTCGTTGATGACTCCACTTGATACAATCGTATCGATTTGTTTCATCGCATGGTACACGCTATCTGATTTTGAAGAACCGTGTGATTTCACAACTGCTCCTTTAAGACCAAAGAGCACTGCACCTCCGAATTGTGAGTAGTCCAATGTATTCTTTAATCCGTAGAACGTATTCTTCAATAATAGCGCGCCAAGTTTGCCTTGGATTCCTTGCCCTTTGATGCCTTCTTTTAGAAGCGTCATCATCGCAAGCGCTGTTCCTTCGATTGTCTTGAGGACGGCGTTTCCTGTAAATCCGTCTGTCACGACCACATCCGCAGCACCAGTTAAGATGTCACGAGCTTCCACGTTCCCGATGAAGTTTAAGCTATCGTCTTCTTTCAAGAGTCCGTAAACTTCTTTTGAAAGTTCGTTCCCTTTTCCTTCTTCAGCTCCATTATTTAATAAGCCGACTGTTGGGTTCTCATAACCAAGAACGTATTAGAATAATAACTTCCAAGAATACCGAATTGGTGAACGTTTTTCGGTTTGCATTCCGCGTTTGCACCTACGTCCATCATAATAAATTGACGGTTTTCTTTTCCAAGAACAGGCAACACTGGCATTAATCCTGGACGGTCGATTCCTTTAATACGGCCAACCACTAATAATCCAGCCGTTAGAAGAGCCCCTGTATTTCCGCAAGAGAAGAGCGCATCTGCTTCTCCTTCTTTCACAGCTTTAGCCGCAACGACCATTGAAGCGTCTTTCTTTGAACGAATCGCTTTAACTGGTTCGTCATCAGAGTTGATTTTTTCTGAACAGTGAATTACGCGAATATTTGGAAGTGATTCCTCCAAGCATGCGTTCACTTTTGCTTCGTCTCCGTATAATTGAAACTCGACAGTTGGCATTTCCTTTGCTGCAAGGACGACCCCTTGGACGATTTCTTTTGGAGCATTATCTCCACCCATCGCGTCAATTGCAATTCTTACCATTGTTGTTCCTCCTCTTCTAGCCATGTGGCCGTGAAGTTATCCATTGATTTCTTTCGTTGTTTGTTCGATAAATGCCTTCATGCGTTTTGTCTCGTCTTTTTCTCCTGCTGGATCTTCCGAGGCATAAAGGATTGCATCTTTACGTGCTTGTTCTAGTATATCATAATCTCGTATTAAATCGGCAATCTTAAAGTCTGGAATACCGGACTGTTTTACCCCAAATACATCCCCAGAACCGCGAAGCTCTAAGTCTTTTTGACTGAGATAAAATCCATCCGTCGACTCGCACATAATGCGCATGCGCTCTTTCCCGTTTTCGGTCTTTGGACTCGCCACTAAAATACAGCTTGAGGCATGTTGCCCACGTCCGACACGTCCACGCAATTGATGGAGTTGCGCCAATCCGAATCGGTCCGCATCCAAGATGACCATTACTGTGGCATTCGGCACGTCCACCCCAACTTCGATGACCGTTGTTGAAACGAGCACTTGTAATTTATTCGCTTTAAAATCCGCCATCACCGCTTCTTTTTCTTCCGCTGGCATTTTCCCGTGTAAGAGTCCCACTTTCACACGGTCTGAGAAATGCGCTGAAATCATGCGGTAAATCTCTTCAGCGTTTTGCACATCGAGATGTTCCGACTCTTCAATCAGTGGCGAAATCATATACGCTTGTCGCCCTTCTTGAATTTGACGTTCCACGAAATTAAAAATCTGCTCCATTTCCTGCTCGCGAACCCAAGATGTTTTAATAGGCTGACGGCCACGAGGAATTTCACTCAAAATAGACGTATCCATTTCCCCAAAAGCCGTAATCGCCAGCGTACGAGGAATTGGGGTTGCCGTCATTTGAAGCACGTTCACACCCGCTCCTTTTCCAGCGAGTGCCTGACGTTGTTGCACCCCAAAGCGATGTTGCTCATCGATGACGACAAAGGCCAAGTCTTTAAAGTTCACATCTTGTTGGAATAAGGCATGTGTACCGATAACAAGGTTTGCCTCCCCGCTCTCAATTTGTGCGAGTAACTCTTTACGCTTCTTCTGCGAACGATTCATACTTCCAGTTAACAACACTGCTTTCAACGGTGTTCCTTGAATCAATTTTTCAATCGTCAGCATATGTTGTTCCGCCAAGATTTCTGTAGGAACCATGAGCGCGGCTTGCTTGCCTGTTAGAGCCGTTGCGACCATGGCAATCGTCGCCACAATCGTCTTCCCACTCCCTACATCCCCTTGCAAGAGACGATTCATCTCATAAGGCGCACGTAGGTCAAAGCAAATCTCATTCACGACTTTCTTTTGCCCATCTGTCAATTCAAACGGAAATGTCTGAATAAAGGCCTTCAACTGAGCATTATCATACAGCACCGCTTGCCCTTTTGTTTGCTGGTGGCGCTTCTGACGCATCCATTGCAAGCGCAGTTGATATAAGAAGAGCTCCTGGTAGACGAGCTGATATTGCGCACTCTGTCTTTCCAGTTCATCTTTTGGAAAATGCATCGCCCGTACAGCATCCCTGTGCCCCATCAAGTGGTGCGACGCCGTCAACTCTTCTGGCAATACTTCTGGAATTTTATCTTCAAAACGATCCATCGCCGTATGAACGAGTTTGAGAATCGTCGCCTGCTTCAACGATTTATTCGTGCGATAAACCGCCTCGACTTGGTCGCCTTCTTCGTCCTCCACGTTTCGGTTCGATAAGATTTTCATCCCCATCAAAGTAGAACGCTTTGCATCCCATTTCCCGTAGATAGCAATCTCTTCGCCCTGAACCACTTTATCTTTTAAATACGGCTGATTAAAGAACGCAACTTGGATGACTTGCTGGTCAATCGCCATGCGAAACGCCAAACGGTTCTTCTTGAAGCCGTAATAGCTCACAACCGGTTGCGTCGCCACAAGCCCTTTCAGCGTGACTTTCTCTTGGTCCATGATACTTTGCACATCACGAATCTGTATATCTTCATAACGAAACGGAAAATGCGTTAACAAGTCATAGACTGTCTCGATGCCAAGTTCGGCTAATGGTTCTAATCGTTTTGGTCCAACGCCCGGCAAGACTTGCACACTTTGAAAGACTTCATTCATCCAATCACATCCTTTCTACTTTAATAAGTGTAATTCATGTTCTCTTTAATCGTCAAGAGGAAGGAAAGTTACAACAGTCGTGAAGATTCTCTTTAGGATTTATTCATCGGTATCACAAATCCGGCACCTCCCTGAGTCTTCGTCTCAGGGTTACCAAGCTTCAAAGCGAGGCTAAGGAATAAATTCCTAATCCTCGCTAATTCACATTGGTTGCTTACTCGGTACTGTGATTCCGATGAAATCCTAAAGAATCTTCACTCCTTCGACTTTCCTTCCTCCCTCCTCAACTCTTACTGTGCTGGGAGTTCTTGTATGCATTCCACTAAGTGTGAAGCTTGCCCTAACAGCACAACGATTATTGAGGAGCACCCACTCCGTTCCCTTTTTTCCATTTGGAGGCGAGTGAAGACTCAAAAGCACGCGAAAACAAGAAAGCACTCTCTGTCAAAGCGAAATCCCTGATGTGAGCACGAAAACCAACCAGTACACTTACTTATTAATAGAATAGCATCCTTGAGGATTACGGAGAATACTGCGGATTCCATAATAACTGTAATGGGGAATCGCATTAAAACGAATAAGAGGGCGTAAGGAATTTATTCCCTACGCCCTCTTTGAGGCTTTAAAGGTGAGAGACTTCGGCTCGAACCGGTGCCCCATTATAGTTTTTATGGATAAATCCGCAAGGATTCAAAGTAATCCGAAAGGATTCGAAGTCTTTCGATTATTTTAAATTTATTATTCTACAGATAATAAGTAAGTGTATACTGGTTGGTTTCCTTCATGGACCTCAACCTCTACATCAGGGTATTTCGCTTCTACAGCTTCAGTGATTTCTTCCACTTCGCTTGCTTCTGCGTCTTCACCATAGATGATTGTTAGGATCTCCGAATCGTCGTTGATCATCTTATCGATTGTCGCAAGAGTTGCTTCCTTACGGTCCGCAATACTTACTAAATCTTGCCGTCAACAATACCCATGAAGTCGTCTTTCTTAATTTCAACACCATCAATGTTTGTATCGCGAACAGCGTTAGTGATTTGACCACTTGATACAAGCGCCATTTGTTCGCTCATTGCAGCTTTGTTATCTTCTAAGCTTGCTTCTGGGTTGAAGGCTAATAATGAAGCTAACCCTTCTGAGATTGTACGAGTTGCAACTACGGCAACTGCAGCATCTTCTGACACTTCAGCCGCTTGGTTTGCAGCCATTTGAATGTTTTTGTTGTTTGGTAACACGATAACTTTTTCAGCATGTGCTTCTTTTACCGCTTGAAGAATATCTTCTGTACTTGGGTTCATTGTTTGACCACCGTTGATGATTGTCGTTACACCCATGCTCTTGAATAATTCTTGAATCCCTTCACCTGCAGCAACTGCCACGATTCCGTATTCCGCTTTTTGTTTTTGCGCTGCTTCTTTAACTTTTGCAGTGTAGTCTGTTTTTAACACTTCTTCGTGTTGCAAGCGCATGTTGTCCACTTTCACTTTCATTAATGAACCGAAGCGTTGTCCGTAGTTCATGACTTCCCCTGGACGTTCTGTATGCACGTGTACTTTGATGATTTCATCGTCAGCTACTACTAATAAAGAATCTCCAAGTTCGTTTAAATAGTTACGGAAAGTATCGTAGTCGAAAGTATCTACGACTGTTTCGCCTTCACCGATTTTCACCATGATTTCAGTACAGTAACCGAATTTGATGTCGCCTGTTGATACGTGTTCGTAGTCAACGCCTGCTTCGTGGTGAGCCACTGAAGTTAAATCGATTTTATTGCTTTGTAATGATTGAACAGGAACTGCTTCCCCTGTTAATGCTTCGAAGAATCCGTTGTAAATGAATACAAGACCTTGACCACCTGAGTCCACTACGCCAACTTCTTTTAATACTGGTAATAAATCTGGAGTTTTCGCTAATGCTTTTTCAGCACCACGTAAAACAGATCCCATTACTTCGATGATGTCGTTTGAAGTTTCTAACTTACGTACACCACGTTTAGCTGATTCACGAGCAACAGTAAGGATTGTACCTTCTACAGGTTTCATAACCGCTTTATAAGCAGTTTCCACACCGTTCGTAAATGCTTGCGCTAATTCTTCACCAGTGATTTCATCTTTACCGACAACGGCTTTAGAGAAACCACGGAATAATTGAGATAAGATAACCCCTGAGTTCCCACGAGCACCCATTAATAATCCTTTTGCTAAATCTTGTGCTAAATCACTACAGTTGTTGCTGTAGAGTTTGCAACACGTTCCGCACCAGATTTGAATGAGAGCATCATGTTTGTCCCTGTGTCTCCGTCTGGTACTGGGAATACGTTTAATGAGTTTACGAATTCTGCATTTTCAGATAAACGCATTTCACCGATTTCCACCATCGCGCGGAAATCTTGAGCCGTAATAGTTTTCATAGTTGCCATATTATTCTTACTTCCTCCTGACTAGAATCAACAAGCATTACGCTTCGATGATTTTAACTCCTTGAACATAGACATTCACTGTTTTTGCAGCAAATCCTAACATTGTTTCTAAGTTATATTTCACTTGTTCTTGTACGTTTCTACAAATCGCAGAAATTTTTGTACCATAACCTACAATAATGTAGACATCCACTGCAACACCATCGTCTTCTTGACGAATCACAACACCACGAGTGAAGTTTTCTTTCTTCAAGATTTCATTAAAGTTGTCGCGAATTTGATTGCGGCTTGCCATACCAACAACACCATAGTTATCTGTAGCGGCACCACCAACAACCGTTGCAATCACTTCATTGCTAAGTTCAATTTGTCCATTTTCTGTTTGAATTTTTACTGTCATACAAATACCTCCCTTAAATGTATAAAGGTGTCTGCCTATTTTTTAGACAGATTGACACATTATTTCTATACTATAATATCATATTCCCAGCGGTTTACCTAGCCTTTTACCAATTTTTAACCCTCTGGAAAACTCATTGACCAGCTCGCTTGCAATCTATGGTCAACTATGCTAAATTATTTAGGTATATGATTTAGTTCAAAATTATATCAGCTGATAATGAATTAAATAAAGGAGGAGAATAACAATGGCTAAAGTATGTTATTTCACTGGACGTCGTGCTGAAACAGGTAACACTCGTTCTCACGCTATGAACGCTAACCGTCGTACTTGGAAACCAAACTTACAAAAAGTTCGCGTTTTAATCGATGGCAAGCCTAAAAAAGTATGGGTTTCAACTCGTGCATTAAAATCAGGTAAAGTAGAACGTGTTTAATACAGAGCACTATTAAAAAGAGCTTAGGCGATATCCCTAAGCTCTTTTTGTTTTTCTAAAAATAAATAAGCCGAAGGCTTGAAAAGAGAATTGAAACTGCTAAAAGACATTCAAAGATATTTGAAGGAATGCATAGCGGAATTTAGTGTAATGGTACCGGCAGGAGCCTGTGGTCTCCTTGCCTAGCAAGCTTCAAACCAAGGATAAGCAACGAGTCGCTAACCCTTGGTAATTCACATTGGTCACTTATTCATTACACTAACCGCTATTTCCTCAAATATCTTTTTCTGTCTCTAGAAGTTTTCGCTCTTTTCAAGCCTCTTATAAACCAAAGAGTTAGGATTCGCCACTCTTTTCAACTCTACTTTACCTGAGATTAATGCCAGGAAACCAAGGGACCATGGGTGTGTGGTGATATTTTTTTCTTTATCTTGATTAATTTATATCTAATGTTTTTATTGCTTCTTAGTTACTCTCGCTTTATAACTAACCATGTTCTATCACAAAAATGCGAAAAAGCCTTACAAGCAAGGCTTTTCATTATCCATTTTGTTACAAGATTTTTATGCTTTTACCAGCAAAGCTACACTTTCAGCGTGTCGAGATAGCAAACTTCTATATTATACGAAAGTGATAGAGTGTTTTTATAAAACTGTACTATAAAATAAAAAGAATTACACACTCAACTCAAACAACTTATAAAACTCACCTCTCCTATCCATCAAGTCACAAAAAGAACCATCTTCAACAATGCCCCCTGCTTTCATAAAGAGAATTCTATCGTATTTTTTCAAAATGTTCTCATTCAACTTGTGGGTTACTACAAGTGCAGTCAAATCTTGAATATCCAGGATTGAATTTTCAATTTCATTAGTTACTTGATTATCCAAAGATGAGGTAGCCTCATCCAATAATAAGATTGGTGTTTTTCGAATCAAGGCACGCGCAATACTAAGTCTCTGTCTTTCTCCACCAGATAGATTTGATCCATTCTCGCCACATAAAGTTTGTAAGCCAGATTCATTTTCTAAAACATAACTTTCTAAACCTGACTGATGTACAGCTTGCTTTATTTCCTCATCAGTGAAGGATTGATTAAGAGTAATATTCGCTCTTAAAGTATCATCAAAAATATAAACGTCTTGCTGAACAATAGTCATTAAGTTATAAAGACTCTCTGCTGAAATAGCTTGTATATCTTGATTATCAATTGAAATATGTCCACTTGTTACATCGTAAAAACGCAGTAATAGATTGAGCAAAGTTGATTTCCCACTCCCTGACATTCCTACAATTGCAATTTTTTTCTCCTTTTTTTATCTTCAAAGATAAATGATTAAAAAATTTTTTTCTTCAGCATTAGGATAAGAAAAGTCTATATTTGAAAAAGAAATAACAGCATCGAAATATTCTTTCGTTTCACCAGTCTGAAGTTCGGTTACATCTTTTACCTCAAATGCATCTAGTGTTGCCTGACCTTCACGGAATTTACTCATTCCCATACCAACTTCATTTAGTGGCATTACTACAAAATTAACCAGTTGAACAATAGCTGTTACACTTCCAATTGTGGTATAGCCATTAAAAACAAGATACATTCCTCCACCAAAGGCTACCAAAAAAACAATCATCCCTGAAAGCTGCGAAATAACATTAGCTAAAACATCAAATTTCCCTTTTATAAAATTTATTTCATCAAATTTTTTTCACTTTCATGACTATAATCCTCACAGATAGCCTCTTTCACATTAAAACTTTTTGATAACAAGAAATCCTGCTAAAATATCTTTAACCTTAGCTAAATACTTCTGATTTGCAATCATAGCACTATTTTGTAGAGAGGCTGATTTTTGTCCAATAAATCCTGAAATCATCATTGGAATAATGCTAGCAATGATAACTAATAAGGTCAAAAACCAATTACCTATAAACATAGCTAGAAGTGAAAAAATCATTAAGGAAAGGTTTTTTTGAAATATTAAAAATACTGGTATAGATAATCTTGCTCAATTTTCTTCATATTTTCGGTTAATACGGAAATAAATTTCCCTGATTTTTCTTTAGAAAAGTCTCTATAATCCCTATCTAAAATAGATTGGAACACCTTGTTTTTGTATCTTGACATGATTTGCCTAACAAGTTTATTTCTCAATCGAAGAGATATAAAGTTGAGTGCTGCATAGATGAAAATAACAGTAGCTCCTACTAGTACCGCTTGAGTTAAGGCTTCTTTATTTTGGGACATGCCACTATCAATAATACCTTTAATAGAATAAGCAAAAGCAACGTTAGTTAAAGGGACCAGTATATTAAATATCATGAAAGCATAAAAAGCCTTCTGATGGTTCTTTATCAATTGTTTCATCCTTAATCTACCTCATAATTCTTAATTTCATTTAGAAAATGTGACATAAAATATTCTTCTAAGTCAATATTCTCTCTCCTAATCTCTTTCATAGAAACCTGTTCTACAATTTCTCCATTTTTGATAAAGCCAATTTTATCTGCTATCTGTGAAATTTCCGATAATATATGACTCGATATTAGAATAGTAATTCCATGCTCCTTAGAAAGCGACAACAAAAGATTTCGAATTTCTTGAATCCCTATTGGATCTAAACCATTGATTGGCTCATCTAAAATTAACAATTTAGGTTTTGTTAGAAAGGCACGAGCTAAACCAAGTCTTTGCCTCATTCCTAACGAAAAATCTTTTACTTTTTTAGTCGTATTTTTTAATCCGACCATTTTTAAGGCTCTTATTATATCTGATTCAATAATATTTTTTCCCATATACTGAGCGTGAATTTCCAAGATTTCTTTTGCAGTGCAATTATCATAAAAAATTGGTGATTCAATAATACTTCCAATCTGACTTAGGATTTCTTCTCTGTGTTCTTGTAGATTTTTTTCCCAAAAAAATTTCAATACTACCTGATGTAATTGTTGATAAGGATAACATACATTTCATTAACGTTGTTTTTTTCCAGCACCATTCGGTCCTAAAAAAACCATAGATTTCTCCTTCAGCAATTTGAAGGTTGATACCACTTAATATTTCTTCTTTATCAATTGTTTTAAAAACTTCTTTTATTTCAACAATATTTTTCATTTCTATCTCTCTTTCTATATCTAGCTTTAAATGCCAGGATTTTTTTCTTCCGGTGCATAAATATCAACTTATACAGTCTCTTTTTTTATAGAAATCATCAAGGAATTATCACTTTCCTTCAATTAAACTCAGGTATGCTACTTGATACTAATATCTTGTCTTGAAATACTAGAGATTGAAAAAAAGAAGTAATCATTAAACTTATGAAACTTGCAAATATCAAAAAGAATAGGTTATCAGCAATATTATTAGATAAACTTCCTGGACTGGCATTCGAAAGTAATGCTGCTAAACCAAGTCCAGTAAGCATTGTTATAGCTGTCGAATGCTTAATCATACCTAAAACAAATGGTAGTAAGCCTATTAGTACTGTTCCAAACGTTATTCCAGCTAAATTAATCAATTGATTAGCTACTGGAATATAATTTGATTCAGTTAAAATTGCTACTAATTTAATTAATAATTGAATAACTAAATATGCAGAAAAATTGGGCAATACATGCTATTAGAATGACTGAAATAATTTTTTTCCCCATAGTAACTTTATTTTTAGGAATAGGGTAAGAAAACAACTGAAAAAAATTGTTCTTCGTTTAAATTCATCAATAATAATCCTAGATAATAAATAAGATTCGAAAATCAAAAAAATGCTGCTTTTTGTAAATAAAGATGAAAACAATGAAGCTGCAATTGCCCAACCTTCCCATTTACCAGTAATTCTAATAACATTAGAATCCTGTCTAGTGAATTCTCCTAGTTTATTGTCAGTACCTAATCCCATAATAATGATTGCTGTAATACCTAATACTATAAATATAGTACACACCCAGGATAAAAAAATAATTTAGATTTAGAAACTTTATTTAATTCAATTTTTAATAAGCGACAACATAGATTCTTTCCTCCAAAATGTAAATAAACTATCCAAACTAATCTCAACAAATATTTAAAAAAATAAAGCTTACTTTTTCAGACAACAGCACTATACATACTGTCGGTATGTATATGCTAAAAATTATACACACCTGCGGTATGTATAATAGATTTTTTTAATAACACACTTAATGTATGTTTTTTTAATTATCAATTATGTAAAATAATTTATTCAATTGATAATACATAAATAGAAATTAGTAATAACAAGAATGTCATGCGACTACTTATTTACTTTTTTTAAATGATCAAATAAGTTGAAAATCACCTCTATCATTTCATCAGAAATTAACTGTACCCCTAGGCCTTCAAAAAGTAAGTTTAATGAAAATTCATTTTACGCTTTAATTCCACTAATGAAAAAAACGGAAATTTGAAAACCAATCCAAATATTTAGTGTTAAAACTATTAAATCTGCTAGCTCTTCTGGATATTCTGTTTTAATAGATCCATCTTCAACACCTTCGTAAACTTTTTTTCTAATTTCGGATAAAAAAAATCAGAAAAATAAATCTAGATACTGCTCTCCTAACAAACGTGGACTTCTTAGCATGATTGAGGCAGAGTAAACGAGCTTTTTGATGTTCAAAAATTAGAGAAAGAGTCCATCAAAGAATTTTTGTATCTTTTTCTAATCCAGTGTTTCCTCTCCAATTATAATTTAAAATTTGTTGATTATTTTTCGCTAATGATCGTTTGCAGTATATCATATTTAGACTCAAAATGATGATAAATGACACCTTTCGTTAATCCACCTAAGCCATCTATGATATCTTGTATTGACGTATTATCAAATCCTTTTTTTCTAAAAAAATAAATTTTTTTAGAGACCTCTAGTATTTTTTTCTAGTTTCATGTGAGTTTCTATTTCTTGCCATCTTAGTCCCTTCCTATCATACCGGTGGTATGTAATGTCTATTCTAGTAGAAGTAACTAATAATGTCAAGTTCTTCATTGGAATATAACAAACATCTTACAATCAATGCTTTTTACTATTCCTTTCGTTTCAAGTTTTTTACGCTTTTACAAGCAAAGCTACACACCCAACATGTGCTGAGAGCTTTCTTCTATACTAATAGACGAAAGGGTGTGAAAATGATTTTTAAATGATACTGTGGAACGGAACAGTAGCCCTAGTATTGACTACTGTCGTTTCTATTCATATTGGCTATTCTAGGACTGAGATGAAAAAATCTATAAATGCTCAGAATAAAATTGAACCCGCAAATCTCCCCAAAACAATGGTGAGTCATGTACTTGTATTATTCCGAAAAAATACACCTCTGGTGCAGTGAGACAAATTGGTGTATCTTATAGTGGCTTCGTAGATGAAAGCTATACTCTACTATCACTCTTTGATGATGTAGAACAAATTGAAAAAGATAATAGACTTCAGACAGCTATTGATGTTGTCAGAGAACAGTTTGGTTTTTTTAGCCATACAAAAAGGAACCGTCCTAACTGAAGGTTCCAGAAATATTGAACGCAGTAAACTTATCGGTGGTCATTCCGCGGGTGGATTGGAGGGATTAAAAATGAAACAAGAAAAAAATACAGTACAATTTTTCAGAAATCCGTAGCAAAGGATGTAATGATATTGAAATGCTTGAAAGATTTTTTTACATGGAATCGTTGAAACAGCAACTTCAAAAACTTCGTCAGAGAAAACTCAAAACAACTGAAATATCGATACGACTAGTACATGCTAAATCTGAAAACCGATTACCATTGGAATTTACATTTAGCATTAAGCCAACAAAGCTCATCTGTGATAATCTATACTGAGGTAATCAATCGCTTTAAAGAATGTTACACAGGTGGGGAAATTCAAGGTTTTACGATTCAATTTGATAAAAAAATACCCTTGCCTCTGCATAGAAAAGGATTTGATATGATTGACCGTTCATATTTACCATTTCAATCAGCAAGAGAGTACCAGGATACAAAGATGCAAAAAAATGGATGGGCTTTTTTCCTATCTGAACATGCATCAGCACTCTCTGATGATACAAACAAAAGTAACGTACATGTCTGACTTATCACTAGAGAAGAAATTATTACTCCTCAGTCAAGTATACGCCGGGCAGCTACGCACACGCATTCAAGTGATTGAAAAACAAGCGTGTTTCCTACACTGGAACAATACCAAGTCTGACCAAAGATTTCATTTTGATAAAAAAACTACAACAGGTCACATCAATTTGAAATTAAAAGACATTATTAGTATTGAACTTGTCGAGGAGGTGCTCTATGAATCAGCTTGAGTTTCAGCGTAATCACCTACAAATGGACTATTATAGCGAGAGCTACCAAGATTTTTGAACGTGACTTCTACCGCTACTCTAACATGAATATTCCATTGACCTTCCTAACTGATGATATCCTAAAAACAATGGCGACTTCACGTAAGAATTACTTTGTCCTCAATAAGGAAAAAGTCCAGAGATAACCGCGATCACTTCTTCATATTTGAAGTAAGTACCGTAGATGAGAATCCGCTAATCTATCATTATACATATAAGAAAACTACAATATATTTAGCAGAAAAAAATAGGAGCAGTTCAATTGACTGTTCCTATTTTTTTAATATTCATAAAATCTAAAGTCTTTATACTCTTTAACAATGGAGTCGCCAACCAGAACAGACTATACTGACCAGCGACTACCTTAAATTTAATGTTTCAGATTTATTTTCTTATCTCTAATTTCATAAACTACATCTGCTACATTTTTCGAGTAATCGTTTATCGTGGGTGATAAACACGATAGTTCAGTGTACTCCTTCATTAGTATTTCCAAAGCCTCTAAACTTGGTATGTCAAAGGAAGTTACTGGGTTCATCCATTATTAGGATGTTATATCTACCCATGAGCATTTTTAGCAAGCAACAATTTTATAATTTCTCCACCGCTTAAAAACAGATAAACTTTTTCCAATATCGTTCTGTTTGAACCCCATAGATGCTAGCACTGAACGAATTTCTGATATATTGTAGTCACAATCCTTCTGCATAAACTCCATAACATTCTGATTACTGTTGTACTTGTAACCATTCTGTGCAAAGTAACCTATTTTTTTGCCTTAGGCGAAATAGAAATTCCTTCTTCATGGTTTAAGATCATTTGGATTAAAGTTGTTTTTTTCCGATTCCATTACCACCAGTTAACGCCACTTTTTGCTCCTAACGGAATTTGAAAAGATGCATTTTTCAAACAGAGCCTTATCCCCAAATACTTTATTAATTTCTGCACCGACTATAGGGTATGGATTATGGAGCTCCAATGCTTTACTTTGCCTGAAACGAATTCTGCGAATGCCTTCCGGAGCTTCTACTTTTTCCTAAGGCCGCAATCCTGTGCTCTAGGGTTTTTAGCAGCATTATACATCTTTTTTTCCTTACTTCCTATTGATTTTTTTGATGAGCTAAACGCCCTCCGTCTTCAGTACTTTTTTTCTTTGAAGAACCTTTTTGCCTTCTGTTCTATTTTACGAGCCTGTTTTTCGCTTTTTCCTCCGCAGCCCTTTCCAATCGGGCACGTTCCGCAATAAATTGTTCGTATTCTGCAGCTTGGCTCTTACGTTCTTCCTCTTTCTGACGAAGATAATCAGAATAGTTTCCCCAATACTCAGTGATTTTTGCCATCTTTCAGTTCCCATATTTTTATCTACTATTTCATCAAGAAAAATAGCGGTCATGGCTAATAACTAACAGTGCACCTGTAAAATATTTTTAGCTGTCCTATTAGAAAATCAATTCCTTCACGGTCTAAATGGCTCGTAGGTTCATCCGCTAAAATACCATGAACCTGTGCCGATAAGGCCTGTGCTATTTTTAAGCCTTGTTTCTTCACCACCGCTCATAGTCTGTATATTTAATTGCTCAACACCTAGCTTGCCTACAAGTGCAAAAATCTTTTTTCCTCCTGCAGAGTTACTTCGTCCAACTGGGGAATATAGGCAAGTTCACCCAGACGATTCATTTTACATCCTGGGGAGTTAATTCTCCTAAAAAGTACCCTGAGTAAAGTGCTTTTTTTCCAGCACCATTTGCTCCTACTAAACCAATACGGTCATAATCATATACTTCTAATTCATTTATATCTAAAACATCGCGTCCTTTGAATTCCACACGAATGTCTTTTTGCTTTTTAATATTAATTCCATAACATTTCCTCCTGTCTATAATCGCATGCTTTCATTTGCTTGTATGCAGGGAAAACCCTGCGATTTTTAGCAGGAAGAGTTATGAAAAATAAGATACATAAATATTCCTCCAATATTGTTTATTTTTAAATCTAATTTTTCTAACCTCAGTTATCATTTGGCAAACTATAGCAATGCCAATAATTAAAAATACCTGATAGTAAAAACCAATGATTTACACCGATTTTTATCAGCAAAGAATCCAGAAAGAATTAACCCAATTGGCATAGCAAGTGACATGATACTTCCGATCAAAGAAAATACACGTCCTAAATATTCAGGCTTAATTTTTTCTCCTGAAAAAGAGCTGTTTGCACACCGCTATAAAATGGCACCGAAAAGCCCCATTATTGCACAGCAAACTACGAATATTACAAATCCATTTTGGAGGAAGTATTCCCGAAACAGCTAAACTGGTCCCCATTATAAAAAAATGAACTTGTTATTAGTAATACATGCTTTTTCGAAGCCCCCTAATCTTCCTAATAATAAGCCTCCTGCTAGCATCCCAAATGCAAAGGAAATTTCCGTAATAGAAATATGCACAGGCGTTCCATTAAAGTGTTCCATGCTTATTAAAGGAAATAGTGCATTGATTGGCATATAAACAAAAGTATATAGTGTTCCTAAGAGTAATAAGGCAAACAATCCTTTGTTTTGTCTCAGAACCACAACTCCTTCTTTCATCTCCCTTATGAAATTTGGTTCTAAACTTTGCACTGATTACCCAGCTTAGGTATACGTACAATTGCTACCGTAATAGATGCAATCACAGCACCCAATACGTCGATGGCAATAATAGCATTTAAATCCCAAACGGAGTATAAGAGTGCTGCAACTGCCGGACTAACAATATAGCTTATAGACTGCAAAGACTGACTATAGCCTGCGCATTTCGTTAGCTGTTCTTCTGGTACTAAAAAGTGGTGTAACCGCATTGAGTGCTGGGGTATGAAAAAGCTGTTCCAATGCTACGGATAAACAATACTATCATAATCATCCAGACAGGTAGCTCCATACAGAATGCAACAATAGCAAGCACTGCACCAGCTGCTGCGATAATTAAATCGGCACCAATCATTATCTTCTTCCTATCATGACGATCCACTAGCACACCAATGGCAGGTCCCAAAAATCGCATAGGGTAAAAAAACCTACTAATGAAGCCATAGACAAGACCATCGCAGATCCTGTTTTTTTCTGTAAGGGTAAAAAAATAATCGCCATTTGCAGGATGGCACTAGTGATTAATGATACTGCTTGCCCTGCCCATATTGCATAAAATTTTTCGTTTCCAATTGTTGTATTTTTTTCCATTTATATTATCTCCTGCATATTATTTTTGCTTGAATTTCTATTTTTGAATAGCATTCTAGGCAATAAAAAAATGCAGGCCAAACCCACAATGTGGCTTTTGGTCTGCATACATACAATTTGGAAACATTCATATTAAAGACATAGTTAAATAAAGGTATAGTTAAATAACCAATATCCTCACCGTAACTAATGAATGCTCAATATCGTATAAATAAGCACAACAAAAAGCCTATCATCGGGTATAGATTCTGCTTTTTTTATTGCCAGCTTATCTTAAACGCATTGAGGCTGTCATAGTTTCGGTTCCTCCTACATCTTTGTTTATATCAATTTATAGTATAACACAACAAGATGATATGTTCAATATAAAAAGTTATGGAATGAGACTCATACTTCCAATTCGATGCCAGATTTAAAGGATATGACGAAGTTTTCTTCATAGACTGTAACGCTCTGGATTATCTTCCTTAGTAGCAAGCGATTAGCTTTCACAAAAATCTTCTGTTTGTAGTTTTAAAAAAATTCATCAGGATTTTTCTAACTCAACCTCAAAATATTTCATTTTACATTCCCTCATTTCATTTATTGATAAATTGAGTTTTGCAAAAAGAGTGGACAATTTTTGTCTACTCTTAACCTTTAAAAATAGTTTTTTTAATCGATTTGAAGTTGCCTAAATTATTACTTATTCGGTAAAATGAAGTATTGCTTTCAACAGATTTCCTTCAACTACACTTCACTTGATTCAAACAAGGTGGGTACATTTCTATTCCCACAAACTCCTTGTCAATGGAAACAAACACGTACCCACAGGGTAAATGGAAATAGAAACTGATAATTTCTAGCTATCACTTCTACTCATTCCAAAAATTTTCTCACTCTGATACTTACCCACCATAAAGCAAAAAGCCTTGCAATCAAGGCTTTCATTATCCCTTTCGTTCAAAGGTTTCTAAGCTTTTACGAGCAGAGCGACACACTCAGCGGTTCGCTATCTCCGTTCTGTCTGCGTGCTAGCACTTGTCAATCACGGACAGCTATCGCATGGGCGGAAGTAAATGCTAATCTTCGTCGTTTTACTCCTTGACTAGCAAACTTACCGCCTCAACATGGTGCGTCTCAGAGGTTATATAAAAGTGCCTTTTTTGAGTTTTATTTCAAAAAAATGGAGTTTGTGAAAAGCCTATTGTTATACGCTTTGAAGGCTTCTCAATAAAATGAAATCTATTTACATCATTTGTAAATTCTGAAGTTTGTTGGATTTGCAACTTCCGAAAAAAAGGCTTATCTATAAGAAACATAGAGCACCTCTCTTTGAAAAATAACAACGTACGTAAAAATTCCAAAAATTCACTTATAAGTGAATTTTTGGGATTTCAACTAATATTGTGAACTCGTTTATTAATCGCAATATAAATTGAAAATAGGCATGAAAAAAAGACGATAGATTTTTTTGATTTTTTTCTATCGTCTTTGTGTTTTTATATTTAATTAGACAAACTGGTATTTGTTAATTTGTAAATCTCAACAAATACCCATTTTGGATCTTGTATTAAAAACTCTATTTGCATTTCTTCTATTCCATTAACTTGATATATGTTTCTAGTTAGTTCTCTGTATAATTCTATATTCAAATGATTCACTAATTTATAAAGCTCTTCAATATTATCAACAGCTATTGAAAAAAATTTATTCCTCTTCCTAATGGATATACTAGTTCACCCTATATTCCAACCATCATCGTGAATTTGTTCAAACATAAACTGACTATCTTGAAATGACATGAAAACAAATTTATCTTCAGTACGTTCATATTCAATTTTAAATCCTAATTCTCTATAAAAATTTTTTTAGTCCGTTCAATATCAAAAACTGACAATTCCGGAATCATTCTATTAAAAATCATGTTTCTTCCTCGACAAATTATAAATTCCCGACTCTACAAGCGAAGGATTTAATTATTTTTTCTTTTTGGTTTTGGTGTAGGTAATTCATCCTAATTGTGCGATGTTTTGTTTTATCTCCAATGATCTCGGGTTTGGGCTACTAAGATGAGTCCTTTTGTAAAGGAGATTGTCATCTTGTCACTTGTAAATTCATTGCTAACAAGTGCCACTGGGTACGCATAGCTTTTTGAATCGAGAGTGTATTTAACATCAACGAGAGTGATATTTTCCACAGGAGTCATACTAATAAAGGAAAGGTACTTCGTAAAGTCCATCTTTTCAATCGTGTATGTGCCTGGCTGGATGAAATTCACGACATTCGTTGCATCCTCAAATACCACATACGGAATAAGAGGTGCTAAGTCTGGTCGCATCATCGTCCATAAAGTACTTATCGCGTGGTCTACTCGCCCGCCAAAAGAACCGAGTACATGAATCGGTGTTCCTTCGTAATGCTCCTTCACCCATAGCAAGGCTGCCTCAAAATCAGTATCGTCTTTTTCGGAAGGGAGCTGGACAACAGTTCCCGCTGCTTCATGAATCAAGTCGCGCTGTTCTTTTGTGACAGAATCAAAGTCCCCAATCGCTACTTCCATGGGAAGGTGCTGATCTAATAACCGAAGAGCGCCACCGTCGACGCCGACAAAACGGAAGTCTTCATAGGCCTTACCGTATCGATTTTCTAAGAGCGCCTTGATGTTCTCTTTGGTGTTTGGTCCTCCCAAGACAATCACAACTTCCATCTTCGTCCCTCTTATGCTTCTTTAATTGAATCAATCGCAGCTTTGATATCTTCTGCGTAGTATACATATGAACCGGCAACGGCAACGTCTACCCCTGCTGCAGAGCAAAGTTTCGCTGTTTCGCCGTTCACTCCGCCGTCCACTTCGATTAAGTAGTGGTAGCCTTTTTCTTCGCGTAATGCTACTAATTCACGCACTTTGTCTAATGTTTCTGGAATGAATGATTGACCGCCAAATCCTGGATTTACTGTCATCACTAACACTAAGTCCACTTCGCTCAAGACTGCTGAGATGGCACTCACTGGTGTTCCTGGGTTGATGACGACACCTGCTTTTACGCCTTCTGCTTTAATCGCTTGAAGCGCGCGGTGGATATGTGGCGTTGCTTCCACGTGAACAGAGATGTAGTCTGCTCCAGCTTTTGCGAATTGTGGAATGAAACGTTCTGGGTTTTGTACCATTAAATGGCAGTCTAATACTAAATCCGTTACAGGACGTAATCCTTCAACGATGTTTGGTCCTAATGTTAGGTTTGGAACGAATTGTCCGTCCATCGCATCGATATGAATCCAGTCTGCTCCTAATTTTTCGACTTTCTTAACGTCTTCTCCTAATGTTGCAAAATTTGCGCTTAAAATTGATGGTGCTACTTTCATGTTCTGTCTCCTCTATCTACTTTTTTCGTTTATATACTGGTTTTCTTTGGTCCAGTTCCTCGTAAAAACTCAAATAATGGTCATATCGCTCTTGCCAAATGTCTCCTGATTCCACTCCAGCAATCACAGCGCAGTTTGGCTCGTGTTGGTGCGAACACTCTCTGAATTTACATTCATGCTCTACTTCGACAAACTCAGGGAATAAATGCGGTAAGTCTTCCTTTTCAATCTCCATAAAATCAACCGTACTGAATCCCGGAGTATCCGCAATCCACACGCCTTCGATTTCATGAAGCGATACGTGACGAGTCGTATGACGCCCACGTCCTAACGCATTCGAAATCTCTCCCGTTTCTTGGTTTAAATCTGGAATCATCTCGTTCAGCAAGGTCGATTTTCCAACCCCTGACTGCCCTAAGAAGATGACCTTCTCACCACGTAGACTTTCTAAAAGTGGCGCCTTGTCCTTCATGACTTCCTGTCCAAAATAAACCGGATAGCCGATTTTTTCATAACGTGCCTTCACGTCTTCCAAGCGAGACAAGCCTGCTTCATCCAGCAAGTCAGTCTTCGTAATCATGATGACTGGTTTCACATCCAAGCCTTCCAAGTAGACGAGGAAGCGGTCCACTAGATGCGTCGAAAATTCTGGTTCGACAGCCGACATCACGATAATCCCGACATCCACATTGGCAACAGGCGGACGAACGATGGCATTCTTTCGCGGCAAGATTTTTGTTAGCGTTCCTTCTTGCAAGTTACTACTCTCGAACTCCACCACATCCCCAACAAGTGGCGATTGGCCTCGTTTGCGGAAAACTCCGCGCGCACGAGTTTGATAGATGACTCCATCCGATTCAATATAGTAGAACCCGCTCAACGCTTTAATAATAATTCCTTGAGTCATAAGTACTCCTTCAAAGTAAAGATATACTTATTATATAGCGAACTAGAACACATGACAAATGACTTGAAGAAAAAAAGCATTACTGGAAGGCACTGACCCCCGTAAATGAGAACTAAATCCTTTGCTTAAATTCATTGTCTAACTTTTTGGGGTCAGTACACCCATTTTAGAACCTATTCTTTGATTTTCAATAAGCGTAAACTGTTTAATGTTACAAGTAAAGTTGCTCCCATATCAGCAAATATCGCTATCCAAAGTGTTAACCAACCGGGCATGACCAAAAGTAATGCCACTAATTTAATCGCCAAAGAGAAGGTAATGTTTTGCTTGATGATTGCTAAAGCCTTACGACTTAATTTTATTGTATATGGCAATTTACTCAAATCATCAGACATTAAGGCGATGTCAGCCGTTTCTAAAGCTGTATCAGTTCCAGCACCACCCATTGCTACACCAACGGTAGATGCCGCAAGGGCTGGAGCATCATTCACGCCATCTCCGACCATCCCCACACTTTGATGTTTTTCTCGAAGTTCTTTAATAAAATTAAGCTTATCTTCTGGAAGTAAGTCAGCTTTAATATCCGAAACACCAACTTGTTTTCCGATGGCTGTTGCCGTTCTTTGGTTATCGCCTGTTAGCATCACTGTTTCGATTCCCATATTGTTCAACTTGCCGATAACTTCTTTAGACGATTCCCTCATTTCATCGGCTACGGCAATAAACGAAAGAATTTCTTTTTCTGTTCCTAACACCATCACCGTTTTACCTTGAGTTTGCATATCGGCAATTTTTTCTTTTTTATCGCTTGAAATGCTTCCGTGTAATTCCTCAAAAAGATTTTGACTTCCCACATAATACATTTCATTATTTATTTTGGCTTTAACGCCTTTACCTGTAATAGATTGAAAATCCTCTACTGTTACTTCATTGAATTTTAATCCATTTTCTTCTGCTTTTCGCATAATCGCTGAAGCAAGAGGGTGCTGCGATCCTTTTTTTCAATGGCTGATGTTATGGTTATTAATTCATTTTCATTTCTACCATATGTCACAATGTCTGTTACAGCTGGAATTCCTTTGGTTAATGTTCCTGTTTTATCAAAGGCTATCGCTTTTAAGTGTCCTGCTGCTTCTAAATGGATACCACCTTTAATTAATACACCATTTTTCGCTGCATTTCCTATTGCTGTAACCACAGCAACTGGAGTTGAGACTACTAAGGCACAAGGACAACCAACCACTAATACAGCTAATCCTTGATAAATCCATTGGCTCCAGTCTCCGCCAAATAATGGTGGAACTACTGCAATTAAAAGAGCTAGTATGACAATAGCTGGTGTATAGTATTTTGCAAATTTCTCGACAAACGCTTGAGAGGGGGCCCGTTCTGCTTGGGCTTCTTCTACCAAGTGAATGATTTTTGAAAGAGTGGTATCTTCAACTCGTTTTGTTACTTTAACCTCAAGTAACCCTTCTTCATTCAAGGTTCCTGCAAATACTTCATCATTTGTGATTTTCGTTACTGGAACGCTTTCACCTGTAATCGCAGCCTGATTTAATGTCGATGTACCTTTAACCACTATTCCATCCATTGCTAACTTTTGCCCGGGCTTAACTATCATGATGTCTCCAACTTGAATCTCATCAACATGAATCATCATTTCTTCATTGCCTCGTCGAATTAACGCTTCTTTTGGGGCAATATCCATTAAAGATTCAATAGATTGACGTGCTTTATCCATTGAATAACGCTCTAATGCTTCACTAATCGCAAATAGGATAACAACGGTTGCCCCTTCACCCCATTCACCAATAATTGCAGCTCCTATAATGGCAATAGTCATAAGCGTATTCATATCGAAATTTAATCTGCTTAAATTTTTGAGACCTTTAATAAATAACGAATATCCACCGATTAAAATGGACGCTGCATAACCAATTGTCGGTAGAACATGCTCTTCACCATACTGCTCTCCTAAGAACCAGCTAACTACAAGTACAAGAGCTGATATATATACCTTAATGTTTTCTTTCTGCTTCCAAAAAGGTTCTCCTTCTACCCTTTGTTCTTTTTCATCTCGAATTTTTAAATTTTCAAATGCTCCTGCTTTTTCTAATTCTTCAATGGTTGTCGTCCCTTTAACATAAACTTTAGATGCTCCGAAATTTACTTTCGCATCCTGAACACCGGGAAGTTCTTTAACATTATTTTCAAAAATGGCTGCACAGTTAGTACAAGTGAATCCTTGAACACGATAGGCTTTCATTTCTTCTTCGAACTGTTTTGCTTTCCCACTAGACATTGATTTTCACCTCTTTCTTAAGTGCCAATGCAATCATCATAATTTGTCTGATATGCTCATCATCTAATGAATAAAATGCAAGTTTTCCCTCTTTTCGAAACTTCACAATCCCTTGCTTATGGAGCGTTCGCAGGTGATGAGAGGCATTTGCAACCGTAACACCTATAATATTTGCAATATCACACACACACAGTTCGTCATCTTGACACAATGCATAGGTAATTTTTACTCTATTTTTATCTGCAATAGCTTTTAATATTTGGGCAACACTAGAAATATCTACTGTCTGTAAATTATCTTGTATTCGATTGACCTTTTCTTCGTCATAACAATAAATTTCACAAGTATCTTTTTTAATCATATTCTTACCTCAATATCATTCAAGTATTCGTTTGAACATAGTATGACCCTTTTCATTAATTAAGTCAAGTGTTTTTTGCACTGACCCCGTAAATGAGAACTAAATAAAAAAACACCTCCAAGTTGGATTTGACACAATATAATCAAATGCACATGGAGGTGTCTTTTTATTAAATTCTCACTTTTGGGGTCAGTCCCGGAAAGCCAGCAATGCTTTTTTCTTCAATATTTATTTGTGCTCCCACAGACGGATGATGTGGCCGTCCACTTCGCGTTCGCCACGATAGTTGTAGTCACGCTCAAACGCCGTGCTGTTTTCTGGAAGGAAAGTTGGTTGATCACCGTACGTAAAGTTATACACTTCTTTTCCGTTTTCAACAGAATGGCTCATACTTGCATCTACCTTATAAGGATCCGAAGAGGTATTGCCTTGAACGTTCGAATCAATGATTTTTACTTTTCCATCTAATTCCACACCGGCATGCGTAATCAACTCATCCGTATACACCGGGTTCACGAATACATTGTTTTGCACCGTAATGCCTTTAATAGGTCCAAATGTTTCTTCAAAGTCGATGTTACTACGAGGTTTTGAATGAGGCCAATAGAAATCATTCGTCGTCCCTGAATTTACAATCATGTTATCCTTAATTAAAATCTCGTTATTATCATCAAACCCGAGTCCAAAGCCTTCATTCGCAAAGACCGTAGACACACGAATTCCAGCGCCACCACGGCTATCTTTAATCAAGTTATTCGTCACTTTATGATTTTTCCCGCCGAAGATACCAACACCACCAGCTCTCCAACCAAGTTCAATGGTGTTATGTTCAAATGAATTGTTTGACGCATATTCCTTGGTATGAATACTACTTGAGAAGGTCGCTAGCGAGTCATCCCCATTGTTACGGATATTCGAGTTACGCACTACAGAATTACGTGTACCTTGCGTAAAGTTCACCCCATCCGCTAAGTTATTGCGGATACGGCTATTTTCAATCACCAAATGATCCGTGTATCTCATACCTATTGAGGCATAGTCGCCAATCCAAGCTCCACATTCGAAGTGTTCAATCCACATATGGTCGATTCTTGAATCTTTACCGAAGCTTCCCGCAAAGGCTTTGTATTGAGCCTTATCATCTAAAATGGTCATAACGTGACGTTAAGGCTGATGTCATCGCAAAGTTGCTAAACGTCAATCGGTTAGAATCGTGGCCAATCTCGAAACCGCCTTGTCCTTTTGCATTCGTTGTGAAATTCAATTTCGAATACCACATTCCTGCTCCTGTAACCGTTAAGCCGTCAGCAGTAAAATCAATCTTTTTGTTAATCTTGAACTCTCCCACTGGAATATAAAGAGTTTTCTTTTGTTCAATCGCTGCTTTTAGCGCTTTTTCAAACGCAACTGTACTATCTTGTCCATCTTCTGCACCATACGCTGAATCTGTGATTGAAATACTATTTTCTGGTTGAGGAATAGGTGCAGGGACATTTTCTAACTCCACAAAATCTAGCGCCAATTCAACGCCATTATTTTCAATCGTCACTGTGTCTCCAGGATTCACGTGGACTCCGAAGAATCCATGCACTTCGTCAAAACTAAAGCGCGCATGACTATGATCCGTCGCCTTTGTATCATAGACATTGCTGCCATCCACATATTGATAGGCAGAGTTCGAATCCAAGTGGAAAGTGCGCATAGGCTCACCATTCACATAAACCTTGACTTCCCCTTTGTCTCCATCTTTAATGGAATAGCGCATTGTTAACCCATCTGCGCCTTCCTTCGCCGTGAACGTCACACTTCCGCCGTTGTCCACTTTCACATATGAATTATCGGAAGCTTCATACGCCAATTCATCAAATGTACGGTTATTGACGATTTCCGCATCCTTCAACTGACCGTCCACCGCTTCATAGCGAAGATAGTTTTGATTCGCTCCATATTGATTTTCGTAGTAAATCTCATCCGCATTTACCACATTTGTAGGTGCGAGCGCCACAGCACTAAGCCCAACAAGCGCAGCCGCTAGTAAGAATTTCTTTTTTCCGTTTGAAATCATCATGATTTTCATCTCCATTCGATTCATTCTTCACACTTCTATTTTAAAAATGGACTTTGAAGCTCGAATTGCTTTTTATGGAAAATTCCAAACCCCTTTTTAGAAATCCTTCCCCGCCTTTAAAAAATTTTCAAAGCTCTGACTACCTTTTTGGCAAATTTCTATCAAGAAGAATTCTAATTTAGCCAAAATGAGAAAAAACACCAACTTTCCGTGAACCTCTCCCATTTTCCAAATCAAAAGGCTTACATCCTCTCCAGTCTCGCGTTTTTAACTGAGAAGGATTTACGCAATCATAAGCACCTGAAAACGAGAAACTAAAAACCTTTGGATTTTATAGTAATCATAGTAGGGAATAAGAATCGAAATGAAATAGAGCCCCACAGCGGATGTTCCGCCATGGGGCTCTTTGAATTCGATAGGTGAGAGACTACAGGCTCTAGCCGGTCTCCTACATTCACTACTATAAACAAATCCAAGGATTTAGAAGTTTCTCTTCAAACCTTCAGTTTGTATTATTTGCGTAAACGTTCGATGTCTCGCGCGATTTCAACTTCTTCGTTAGTTGGGATGTTTAATACAGTAACTTTCGCACCTTCAGAAGAAATGATCGCTTCTGAACGAGTATCGTTACGCTCAGGATCGATATCGCAACCGAACCAAGTTAAACCGTCGATGATACGAGCACGAATTGTCTTAGAGTTTTCACCGATACCAGCAGTGAAGACGATAGCGTCCACACCGTTCATAACAGCAACATATTGTCCAATGTATTTTTTGAACGCGGTCAACGAAGATTTCTACTGCAACTTTAGCATCTTCGTTTGTTGCACTTGCAGCTTCAACGTCACGCATGTCGCTTGATACACCTGAAAGGCCTAAAAGACCTGATTTTTTGTTTAAGATGTCAACCATTTCGTTAACGTCTGTAATGTTTAATTTGTTCATTAAGAACGCTACTAATGAAGCATCGATATCACCAGAACGAGTACCCATTGTAACCCCTGCTAATGGAGTGAATCCCATAGAAGTATCTACAGATTTACCACCATCAACCGCAGTGATTGAAGCACCGTTACCTAAGTGGCAAGTGATGATTTTTAATTCTTCAACTGGTTTACCTAATAATTCAGCAGCACGGCGTGAAACGTAGCGATGGCTTGTACCGTGAGCTCCGTATTTACGAGCTTTGAATTTTTTGTAGTATTCCATTGGAATGCTGTATAAGTAAGCTTTCTTAGGCATTGTTGTATGGAATGAAGTATCGAATACAGCAACACTTGTAATGTCTGGTAAGATGTGTTTGAATGCGCGCATTCCTACCGCTTCAGCTTTGTTGTGTAATGGTGCAAATTCTGCTAAGTCTTCAACTTGTTGGATAACAGTGTCATCAACTAAAGCTGAATCTTTGAATAATTCTCCACCAGCAACGACACGGTGACCAACACCAGTGATTTCGTCGAATGAAGAAATAATGTTTAGAGCTACTAATTGTTCTAATAATTTTTCTACCGCAACTTCGTGGTTTGGAATATCTTCTACCACTTCAAATTTTTGGTCGTCTCCATAGATGATTGAGAAGATTGAATCACCTAATCCAATACGTTCTACTAAACCTTTAGCCACTACTTCTTCTTGTGGCATATTAAATAATTGGAACTTCAAGCTTGAACTTCCTGCATTAATCGCGATTGATTTTGACATGCACATTCTCCTTTAATTTCAAATTAAGCCCATTAGTGGGTCTAACAGAATCATTATAACATTTCTTGTACCCATTTTTTTCGAATGTTAGAGTGAATTTTCTGAATTTTTCTCTGTTCTTAAATTCTGGGATATCTCCAAGGAGCACTTGACTCACTTGTTTTTGCGCCTTTTCCACGTTTTTGAACGATTAAAAGTGACTTGCTAAATTGCACATCTTTGAAGAGATTGCGTGGAAATGCCAACATGGCTTGCACGTATGTTTCCTTTTGTAAATAAGAAAGCAACTTCTCTCCTTCAGGTGTATCAAAAAGGTTTGTTGGAACGATAAAGAATCCAACCCCTGCCTCTTTCAAGTAACGCACTTGTTGCTCGATGAGTAAGTGGTGCGCGAATGAATGTCCTTCGTCGTTTTTCGTTTCAAAACGAGCGGCATTCGCATCTACTGGATAGTAACCAACTGGTAAATCACTCACTACGAAGTCTTGTGGATCCACGAGTGAATCTTGCAAGCCATCTTGTAAGGAAGTCTTCACATCCAGCTGTTCTAACGCGAAAGCTTGTAAGGCTAAATGTACCAACACTTCGTCGTTATCGATAGCTGTTGCACTCGCAGTTTTACCAGCAGATTGTAAGAATAATAGAATCGTGCTGAGCAAGTTCCCGCTACCTGCAGCAAAGTCCGCAATTTGTAGTGGCTCATCTTTCTTCGTCATTTGGTCGATCATATACGCCACGAGTAAGCCGATAGCATCCGGCGTCATTTGATGGTTCATTTGTAAGCCATCTTCCTTAGCGGCTTTTAAGAACGTGAATTGAATCATTCGGCGAATCTCTTCACTCGAATAGCTTGTTAAATCTAATTGTTTATACGCTTTGTTTAATTCTTCAGCGACTTCGTTACTTGGCAATCCTTCGACTTGTTGCGCAGTGTTGTTGCCCACGATATTTTGTAACGTCTCACCTAGCGCCTCTACATTCGAATAACCGATTTCTTTTTGAAGCACCTCTACAGCTTTTGCCAATTCTTCGAACGCTTTGATTTCTTTACCTGCTTCGATAAGAATCCCTCCTTCTATTTTTTAAGAGTTTTTGAGCTTTGAATAATATGAAATAGATTCATTCACTTTTTTTGCTAACAAAACTACGCAGAACGTTCAGATTCTATAATAGCCACGCATAACTTCCTCCGATACAGCTAGTATAGCAATTATAGAGACATCTGAAAAGTTCGCAGTAGTTTTGTCACCTCTCAAATTCCCTAAAAAAAAGGATGTGACTGAATGTCACATCCTACTCAATATTATTCAGCAGCGATTACTGGATATACAGATACTTGTTTTTGTCACGGCCTTTACGTTCGAAACGTACAATTCCGTCTACTTTAGCAAATAAAGTATCGTCTCCACCTCTACCTACGTTTTCACCTGGATGGATTTTTGTTCCACGTTGACGGTATAAAATTGAACCACCTGAAACGAATTGTCCGTCAGCACGTTTAGCACCTAGACGTTTCGCTTGTGAGTCACGTCCGTTTGATGTAGAACCGCCCCCTTTTTTATGGGCGAATAATTGTAAATTCACTTTTAACATAGTTGTGCACCTCCTTGATTGATTATGCAACAGTTACAGCTAGAAAGTCTTGATATTCCGATTGAATATCTTCTAACCCTAGTAATAGACTATTTAATAAAATTTGAGTTGTATGTTCTTGCTCTTGAGTCAAGTCTTCTACAACTTCCATATATAAGTAACCACCCTCAACCTCGTCGACTTCGACAATCGGTTGGTATCCCGCTAACTTCTCAATGCTGTTCACAGTTGTAATGGCTAAAGCCGATACCCCTGCGCAAACAATATCTGAACCATGTTCACTAAAGTTTGCATGACCAGTCATTTCAAAGGAAACGATACGTTGGTTCTTCTTGTGTACAGTCACTTGAATCATCGTGATTAAGCGTTGATTGCGTCAATAACAACTTTTGTATAAGGTTGACGGTGACCTTGTTTACGGTGTGAGTCTTTACGACGTTTGTATTTGAAAGTTACAACTTTCTTTTGACGGCCTTGTTTTTCAACAGTTCCTTCAACAGTTGCACCTGCTACGAATGGAGCACCAACTTTAACGTCATCTCCACCTACAAATACTACTTCTTCGAAAGTTACTTTGTCGCCAGCTTCTGCGTTTAATTTTTTTCAACGTAGATTGTTGACCAACTTCAACTTTAACTTGTTTTTCCACCAGTTTTTACGATTGCGTACATATTGCACCTCCTATATTTTTAGACTAAGACTCGCCAGTTTAAAGTGCCGATTCCGGTCTTTTGTACTCTAATCCGAGCGGTTGTAGCTGTGGTGCTTCACAATTACAACACGACTATTTTAGCAAAAAAGAACGCCCCCGTCAACTCTAGTGAATAACGGGGGACGTCCTTATTTATCTTACTTTAAAGGAGTCGAATTCGACCCCTTTAAACTTTGGATTATTAATGAAATTCAATACTATTTTTTTGATTACTCTGCGCCTTCCACCAACTGAATTTGCAAGATGTCTTCCACTGCAATGCGGCGGTAGCCTTCTTCTGTCTTCAGCGAGATTTCACTCTCGTATAATTCACTCACTTCGCCAATGAGCGTTTGTCGCATCATCCGATACGGAATCGTAATACTGGCTTGTAGCTTCCCTACATACAATTGTGATAGCAGCATCCATTTTTCTTCCATCGTCAGCATGCTCGTTTGGTCGATGCGTTTCTTTTCATCCTTTAGGGACGTCGTATGTTCAGATAGGAAAAATCCCATCCACTTCGCCATGCCGCGATCCTTGTGCTCTCTTGCCGAGCGATACGGCAAATACGCTCTTTCCATTATTTCAAACCGTCTAATCCTCCAGCGGAATGTCCTCCGACTAACTTACTTCTAGCCACCACACGCGAACCACCTTCCAGCGCGTTTCCTTTTAAAAGCGAGGTGAATCCGTATTGGTCGCGGACCGTATCAATCGCCGTCTGGAGCCTTTCTTCTTTCTCAACTGCTTCAATATCTTCGAATAGTGAAATGAGTCCAAAGCTTTCTTCGACAAATCCGGAATACCGCACCGCTACATTACGCACCGCACCTCCTTTGTATTTCTTACGAAAGAGTTCTAACACCACTTCCGATAACACCGAAGTGCGATTCGTCGGGTCAATTTTGCGCTGCGCCTGTATCGACGACAAGCCCTCGTCCTTTGAGTAGCCTACGTGAATCGAAACAACGGTCGCCTTCTTCTTAATTCGTCTCATGCGAATCGCTACCTGCTCCGCCATCTCGCGTAGCACGATTTCAATATCTCGTTGACGAACATAGTTGCGCGGAAGCACCTGCGAGTTCCCGAGCCCTCTTGATTTCGGACGGTACGGCACATGCACATTACTCTCATCGATGCCATTCGCGTGAAACCATAAATCCAAGCCTACGACGCCAAGAGATGCTTTCAATCGGTCGGGGTTCGCATTTGCCAATTCGCGAATCGAATAAATTCCTAGTGCGTTCAGTCGCTTCTCCATCCGCGAGCCAATCCCCCAAAAGTCTGTCATCTCTGGAATTCCCCAGACCTTCTCCTCGACATCTTCGTACGACCAGTTCGCTCGCATATTCGGAATCTTCTTCGCCTCATTATCGAGCGCTAATTTGGCCAAAAGCGGATTCGCATTCGACATGCCAACCGTCGAGTAAATCCCCGTCTCCTTCCAAATCGCCCGTTGAATATCCGCTGACACGCGGTCGAGCTTTTCCCGTCTAGATAAGGCATCATCCGGCACAAAATAATTCAGCGACGACGTTAAATCAACAAACCCTTCATCAATCGAATACGGAAATATCCTCTGGCCCACCGAAGTTTTGAAACACGCGTTGAATCTGCATGTTCACCTTAATATACTCGTCCATCCGAGGTGGCACGATATAGGTCACCTTCGCCCAACTTTCTATAAACCGCACATACTGCGGCGTCACTTCGATTCCTTGTCGGCGCGCATTGGCATAACTAAACTTGCGCGTTTTGACATCAAAGGGTAATTCATACGCACGACCGACATTGGATTTCCCGAAGACCTTCTTGAACGTTGGAGAGGACGCTAAAATCAGTCCTGCCGAATTATCCGCACGACTCATCACGCACAGCGACGTCTTCAATGGATGCAGCCCCCTCGCCACACATTCCACACTCGCGTAAAAGGACTTCATGTCCACAAAGGCAATGTCGCTTCTCGGTTCCTTCGAATAGTCAAAGCAGCCCATCTTTATCCCTCCAACGGCATAAAGTTTCCAACAATCATTCCTACCACTCGTGGTTCTTCCTCGTACGGAGCAAATAAGTCCGCATAGTCTGGGTTAAACGATACTAAACGCAACCCGTCTTGTTCACGATACACGCGCTTAATAAACGTCTGACCGTTCCATACTACCGCATAGACTGCCCCATCATAATCAAATCCCGTCTCACGAATGAGCGCCACCGATCCATTGTGGTAGCGTGGTTCCATCGAGTCTCCCGATACCCATGACGCAAAATCATGCGCCAACTCCTCATCGTAGTAAACCGTATCGTAGTCTCGGTCGTTGTAAATCGTCGCCCCAATCCCGGCCGACATCTTCTCGTACACATGATACGCGACCAGTTTCTTCTTCATCGGCACCACTTTTGGCGTTTGTTCCTCGGTTGCGAGAGCCTTGACATAGCGCACCGCCTTCTCTTGGTTGGGTGGCGTGAGCGTATGGTATAATCGTACAATTTCTATTTCTGTAAAATATCCCTTTGGCACAGATAGAAGCTTCTCCAGCTGTTCTACCTTATCCGAAGCTGGCACCTTCACTCCACGCTCCCATGCAGAATAAGCCTGCTTAGAGACACCCAGTGCATTGGCGAGCTCTTGTTGCGTCAAGCCCTGCGCCACTCTTCTCTCTTTTAATTTCTCTGGTTGATACATCGTACACCTCCTAAAAAATATGTAAACCTATTTGGTTGACTTCAGTATAAAACAGTCCCTCGCCACTTGCAAGCAGAACGAATACTCAAAAATCAAAATTAACTTATAAGTTAATTTCGGTTGGTGCTTAATCCCTTCGAATCCTAGCGGATTTGGCCATAAAAGCAGTAATGGGGCACCGGCTTGAGCCAAAGTCTCAAGCTCTACCAAGCTTCAAACTGACTCTATGGGAATTCCCTAGAGTCAGTAATTCACATTGGTTGCCATCCCCCATTACTGCCATTATGGCATCCGCTGGATTCTTCGGTCTTATTTTTTTGAAGTGTAACATATATGCTACATTTTAATTTTTTTACGTGCTAAAAATCGCGCGAGAAAAATTTTTATACAAAGAACTCATTTCAACACTGCGGAAAACCAACAAATTTTGTATAAGCGTGCTCCTCACTTTATAGGAGATCCCTTTACAAATGGATCTCTAGCCAATCGATCACTTGATTGCTGACTGCCGTTCGATAAACCAGCTGAATAACTTTTATATCATTCAATCATTAGAAATTGAGGCGATTATATTCTAAAAAAATTCAGTTTTTTTGGAATAGATCCAACAAACCCCGTCGAATTTATTTTTCAATTTTTTGGACAAAAAAAAGAAACGAAGCACCGACTGGCTGCTTCATTTCTTCTAAAATTCATTACATTTCTAAGCTAACGAATGAATAAGGAACTAATTCTTCTAGACGTAATTCTAGAATTTCGCCTTTTCCATTCAATAAGAATACAGGAGTATCTGGTCCACAGAACTCAACCATCACTTGACGACAAATGTTACAAGGTGGTAAGAATCCTTCTGTTTCTCCCGCAACGGCAATCGCTAAAATATCGCCTTTACGGTAGCCTTGTGAAGCTCCGTAGAAAATCGCGCTACGTTCTGCACAGTTTGTCACTCCAAACGATACATTCTCAATATTTGCTCCCGTAATCACACGGCCATCTTTATATAAAACCGCAGCTCCTACAGGGAATTTGAATACGGACAGTAAGCATTCTTTAAAACTTCTTTCGCTTGCTCCATCAGAGCCACTTTATCAATTGTTGTCATGGGTTGTACTCCTTTTTTGTGTTGTATTCCTATTATACAGATTTTATAAAGAGTTTCAACATTTCTTCCTACCAACTTTTTACTAAAATTCCTACTCCAGTCCTATGCCAGAGTCCTTCAACTGTGGTACACTAGGGTCATTGATGAAAGGAGCTTGGTGATGCTACAACTACAACATATTTCAAAAGTTTATCATACAGCTAATCAAGAGTTTCACGCGTTGAAAGATATCTCGATTCGCTTCCGTGAAAATGAGTTCGTCTCGATTCTCGGACAATCGGGTTCAGGGAAAACCACCCTATTAAATATCATCGGTGGACTCGACCAATACACATCGGGTGATTTACTCATCCAAGGAAAATCAACAAAGCAATTTAAAGACCGCGATTGGGATAGCTACAGAAACCACACAATTGGATTCGTCTTCCAGTCGTATAATCTTATCGGTCACCAAACGGCACTCTCAAACGTCGAGATTGCGATGACTCTTTCTGGTGTTTCCAAAGCGGAACGCAAGAAACGTGCCATCGAAGCGCTCGAACGCGTTGGGTTAAAAGACCATTTATATAAGAAACCAAACCAAATGTCTGGGGGACAAATGCAACGGATTGCGATTGCGCGTGCCCTTGTGAATAATCCAAAAGTCGTTTTAGCCGACGAACCGACAGGAGCGCTCGATTCTGAGACTTCTGTTCAAATCATGGAGTTATTAAAAGACATCGCCAAGGAACGTCTCGTGATCATGGTGACGCATAACCCGAAACTGGCAAAGACGTACTCCACTCGTATCGTACAAGTATTAGATGGAAATATCTTAAGCGACTCGAATCCATACGAACCAACCCAAGAATCTAAACAAGGGGACATTCAGTTCACGAAGACGAAGATGAGCTTTATGACAGCGCTGGCCCTTTCGTTTAATAACTTATTGACGAAGAAAGGCCGTACCTTCCTAACTGCGTTTGCCGGTTCTATCGGGATTATCGGGATTGCCCTTATCCTGGCTCTCTCGAACGGTGTGAGCGACTACGTGAAGAAGGTGCAAGAAGATACCCTCGTCTCTCTTCCACTGACGATTAGCGAGCAGAACCAAAGCAATCTGCTAGCGACCTCTCCGGATTTGAGCGATAAGCCTTATAAAGACAATAACGAACTCGGCGTCAATACGGTGTTGACGAATTTATTGAAAAAACAAATCGGGAAAAACGACCTCGCGTCTTTCAAGACTTACTTGGACGAACACGCATCCGAAGTCGCTAAACTCACAAAAGACATTCGTTACCAATACAACCTGCAACCGTATATTTACGCTAGCGACACATCAAACGGTCCAAAGAGCATTCTTCCGTCAAACCTAGCAAGCGAAGTCGATACGGCGAACCAAACGATTAAAGGCTACTTGCAAAATATCGACTATTGGAGCCAACTTTCAAGCGATGAGGAGATGCTGAACGCGCAATATGACGTGCTAGAAGGTCGCCTTCCAAAGGATAAATCTGAAATCGTCCTTATCGTCGATGAAGATAACCAAATTAGCGACCTGCTCCTTTATAGCTTACGCATCAAAGACCCTAGCGAATTAAACGATGTGAAGAAACTAGACGAACTTAAATCACAAACGTATCAATATAGTGATTTCATCGGAAAAACATTCAAAGCCGTTGTGAACACGAACCGATTCGCAAAAGAAAACAACCAATGGATGAATAAAATTGATGACGAAGCGTATATGAAGACGCAAATCGAGAATGGCCTCGAGCTCACAATCGTCGGCGTTCTTCGTCAAAAAGAAGGCACAAGTTCTGGTGTGAACTCTCCTTCTGGCGGTGTAGCTTATACAAGCGCCCTTATCGATTACACTTCTGAGCAAATTCAAAACAGTGACATCGTGAAAGAGCAAGAAGCCAACCCAACCATCAATGTATTTACTGGTAAACCATTTGCCAAAGATCCAAAACCATTCAATTCGGCTGATTTAACCGAAGAAGAAAAAATCCAGTTGGTCAAATTGACGCCTGAACAACAAGCGCAATACATCCAACAATACAACGAAAACTCGGCTGCCACTTACGAGGAAAACCTCGCAAAACTGGGTGTCATCGACAAATCCAAACCGGCTGCCATCGAGTTCTACACCTCTTCGTTCCAACAAAAACAAGAGTTGAAGGACTTCATCAACGCCTATAACACGGCGAAAAAAGATGCCGGCGAAGACGACAAAGTGCTCGCCTACTCCGACGATATTCAAACCATCATGTCTTCGATTACGACAATGGTGGGCGTGATTACAACCGTACTCGTTGGTTTTCGTAGCCATCTCGCTCATCGTATCATCGATTATGATTGCGATTATCACGTACATCTCAGTTCTCGAACGTACAAAAGAAATCGGAATCCTACGTGCAATGGGGGCTTCGAAGAAAGACATCCGTCGCATCTTCACGGCCGAAACAGCCATCGAAGGATTTATCTCCGGAGTGCTCGGTATTGCCATTACGCTCCTTGCGACAATTCCAATCAATGCCGTCGTTGCGAAAATGACAAACGTGGAAAATGTGGCGCAATTACCATGGGAAGCCGCGCTTATCCTCATCGGTATCTCCATTGTATTAACCATGTTAGCCGGTCTCATCCCTTCACGTATCGCCGCGAAGAAAGACCCAGTCGAATCGCTCCGCAGCGAATAACCATTCAAATTTGAAAAGGTGGATAAAGGCCCAGGCCTTTACCCACCTTTTTTATTGCCCAATTAACATATATGTTAATTTTAGAAAGCTTCCCCAGCACCCCTGGAGTCTCAAAAGCAAAAGACAACTCCGCTTCACACAACCAATTGAGTTAGCACCCAGGTTAGCGTAAGGACAGAATTGAATACCAAATTCGTTCAGTGGAACGAAAAAACATCTTCAGATTATATAGTGGTATTTGTAAGGACAAATACCCAATGTGAATTACAGCTGCTAAGAAATTTATTTCCTAGCAGCTGTTTGAAGCTTGGGAACCTGGAGACTACAGGCTCCAGGTGGTATCCTTACATTTACCACTATTAATACATCTGAAGATGTTGATAGTGGAACTGATTTAATTGTTTTTATTTAAATTCTGTCCTTACGCGAGCGATCCCATTGGATCCCATGGCGCTAACACAATTGGTTCGCTGTTGAAAGCGTCGAGTTGCTCTTTTGTAAGCAAGTCTTTTCTGATAACAATCTGGTACGTAAACTCATCCATCCACGCATCACTCATCATCCAGAACCCTTCAACCCCAGACTCTTCTCCCCAACTATTTTCCACTTTCCAGCGATTTGGTTTGCCATCGACAAGGTTCACCCCTGTTAATACCATCGCGTGTGTCATTAAGCTATCGCCGTATTCAAGACGTTCACCTTTTGTGAGTGAATAGTCGATTCCAGTTAAACCTTTAAGGTCGAAGTTATTGAGTGCAAGACGGCCATTGCTACGGTTTGAAGATTGACCAACATCGCAACCAAACCAGACAGATTCCCCTTGTTCTAATTGGCGAATCGCTAATTCTTTGAACGTTGCCATATCAAGGTTCAAGTAGCGTACTTGGTTTCCAACGACATTTCCAAGCATGTCAACAGTGTATGAACGGTTGAATGGTTTGTCCGTTGTTGGTGAGTTGATGATAGACACGTAATCATCTAAGTTCAAGCCCACGAATTGTTCGAAGAAGCTTTGTGGTGTCAAATTCAAGTGACGGTGGAATTCCTTGTCTTTATCACGATATTCGAAGTCGAATGTTTCTGGCGGAGTTCCAAGAGTCACGCTAAGCAAATCGTACACTTCTTGCATTAATTGTTTACGCGTTTCATTGATTTCTTCTTCGCTAGCTCCACGTGCCACTAAGTCACGAAGCACTTTTGCGTCTTGGCGAAGTTTTTTATTTAAGTATTTGTTCAAATCGCTTGAAGCCGAGCTTGAAAAACTTTCCGGCATCACACTCTTTGGCACAACCCCATATTTTTTGAAGATAGACACGATCATATCCCATTGCCCACCATCTTGTTGAGGTGTTTGTAAAAGGAAGGCTACATTGCGGCTTGTCACAGGTTCGCCCGCTGTTTTTAAAATATTTTCATGGAAATAATTGGCCTTTTCATATTTATCCCAGAAAAATGTATAACTTTGAGAAAGTTCAAATTCTTCGAGCTTGAAGTTATTAAAGAGTCTGTGGCGGAACGTATTAAGCGCCGCAAACATCCAGCAACGACCAGAAGCCTTTTGGTTGGCTACTTTCCCGTGTTCCAAATCAATCGAATACACAGGCTGATTTTCCACAACAGAAGCGACCGTTTCGCTGGCACCTTTCAAACCATTCTTCACCGCAGCATTTTGCGCCACGATACGCTCTGGCTTACTTTGAAAATTTTCTTTATATTGTTTCGTCAATTCCTTTGTTAACGTAAACATCACTTCATCTCCTTTAAGGTTGATACTCTAATGGTACTCCTCTTTACCCCCATATGCAATATAAAAAAATCGGTTAAATCCAATAAAAAGAGCCTTTTTGAACCCCTGTCCCTCCAGAAGCACCCCACCCCTGCCGTTCCCTCCCTTCAAAAAGCACCCGCGCCAGTGCGGTCCCTTCCTAAGCATTGGCGATCACATCCCAGCAGTTCATCAAAAAAGGGGAAAGCATAAAAACGTCTTGCGAAACACGACAAACTCGCAGGAATAAAACAAAAATAAACACCATAAAAGTACTTCGAGCCCTTCGGATTCTATAGCAATCATCATAGCGAGTGTAATCGATGCGAATTAGTGACTCTGGAAATTTATTTCCTAGAGTCACTTTGAGGCTCGATAGGAGCTGAGACGTAAGGCTCAGCCCGGTACAGCTATAATGATTGCTATGAAGACATCCGAAAGGGCTCGAAGTACTTTATAGCACTATTAATGATTTTGTTTTATTCCAACGGATTGGACTAAACATCGCAAGATGTTTTTATGCTTTTACCGGAGTTAAAGCAATGAACTGCTCGATGTTATCGGCAACTTGCGCGAGTGCCTTCTTCCAAAATGCGCTGTCCTCAACATCCACGCCCAACACCTTCGCAGTATCTTCCGCAGAAGTCACTGTTGTCGCACGCAATAACTCTTGATATTTCTCAACGAATCCTTCAGGTTGCTCTTGATAGATGGCATATAACCCTTTAGAGAACAATCCTCCGAATGCGTATGGGAAGTTGTAGAAGCTTAAGCCGCTGCTGTAATAGTGCGGTTTGCAAGCCCACATATATGGATGCATTGCGTCTGGATCTAATCCGTCGCCGTACGCTTCTTTTTGCGCATCCAACATTAATTTTTCTAAATCTTTCGAGAACATGAAGCTCTTTTCACGGTTTTCAAATACTGCTGATTCGAATAAGTAACGAGAGTAAATATCCACGATGATTTGTGTTGTATCTTGTAATTGTGATTCAAGTAAGGCTACTTTTTCAGCATCGCTTGCTTCGCTAATCACTGTGTTCATCACGATGTTTTCGTTGAATGTTGACGCAGTTTCAGCAACAGGCATTGAGTACTCTTGGTTTAATACACGGTGGTTTTCGATATGTAAACCGTGGTACGCATGTCCTAATTCGTGCGCAATCGTTACAACGTCGCTTAATGAACCAGAGAAGTTTGTTAAGATACGTGATTGTTTGATAAATGGTAGGTTGCTACAGAACGCTCCCCCCACTTTTCCTTTACGTGGTAAGAAGTCGATGTAGTTGTTTTCGTAAGCTTCTTTTGTCATCTCGGCTAAATCTTCTGAGAAGCCTTTGAAGTTTTCTAATAAGAATTCTTTAGACTCTTCGATGGTGAAACGACGTGAGCTTTCTCCGATTGGTGCAAATAAGTCGTAGAATGGTAATCCATTTTCATGACCTAAGAGTACTGCTTTATGTTTTAAGTAAGCGCGGAATTGTGGTAAATATTCGCGAATCGCTTCAAGAAGGGCATCCAATGTTTTACGAGACATACGAGATGCTTCTAATGTTTGCGCAAGTGGAGATTCGAAACCACGTAAGCTTGTTTCTGTAAGTACTTGTTGTTTAATATTGTTTAAGGCAAATGCGATTGGTTCTTTAATCGTATCGTACATCTTCAATTCTGTATCGTACGCTTCTTTACGAACCGCTGCATCGGCATCATACGCCATATTACGAATTTCGCTAAGCGTTACTTTTTCGCCTTTAAATTCGCCTTCAACGCCTGAAGTCATCGCTTCGAAAAGTTGTTCCCAACCGTCTCCACCGCTGATAGAGAATTTCGCAATCACATCTTCTAATTCATCTGATAATAGATGTTTGTATTGTTGTTTTGCTTCTGCAAAGTAGAATTCGTAGTCTTTTAGATTTTCGTCGGCTGTGATATCTGTTTCCACGCTTCCGATAAATTTGTAGACTTTTGTATACGCACTGTTTAACGCAGCATACGCATTCCCGAATAATGTACGATATTTATTCGCTGTTTCGTCTGTTGTGTTGGCAGTTAATGTTAAATTAATGTAGTTTCCAAGACGGCTGCTTAATACGCTGAACTCTTCTAAGGCCGCGATTGCCGCTTTGATAGACTCTAAATTATCTTCGAGCGTTAAACCATTGAATACCTCTCTAAAGTTTGAAAAACGTTCAAAGTCACGTTGAAACTCTTCACTTTCAAATGAAGGGTATAATTCTTTTAATGACCATTCTGTTGACATTTCGTATCCCCCTTATATTGACTATATGTCCTATTCTACCGAATTTCTTTATAAAATCATAGTATAAGAACCTTTATTCTCTAGGCAACAACGTGTATACTTAAGAGACACATACTTTTCAAAAAAGGAGTTCTTATGAAAAAGACTTGGAAAGAATTGTTCCCGGATGCTCTTCTTGGAGAAAACGGTCAAAACACGGTTCCTGTAACGCTGAACGGTGAAGTGATTTATCTCTTAGAATCGAGCTTAACGGAGCGCGAACGATTCCTCATCGAAACCTTAAATACACAACCAACAAAAACTTCAATCCCGACGCATCCTTGGCTTGCGTACTTGGAAGGAAAAGGCGCATTGCCGTCCCCAACCGCGTATATCCAATGCGTCCACTTGGCGGTATTTCCTAAGCAAGAAGGTGTCTTCCACGAGAAGGACTGGATGGAGTTCGTCGAGAACTTAACCGTTGGCGCCCTTGCCATCTTCAAAAACTTCCGCCATCATTACACGCTAGTCGTGAACCCGGAAGTCGCAACGTCGCTTGCAAGCACACTCTTTGAAGTGCAATCCGCAATTGAAGATGACTTCGCCGTGGAATTACAACTCTTTATCGGAAACCGCTGGGCAACGTCACGCCCTGTGCCACTTCTATATCAAGCAGAAAAAGCGCTCTTCGTGGAATACTTAATGCATTCGCACAAGCGCTCTTGCCTGGAATTTGCGCCGGTCGTTTTATGGGCGATTGCTAACGCTCTACTCGACATCGCACCGATTGCCGACGAATTGATTCTCTTATTAAGCGAAGACGACGTGAAAGAGTTGATTGAAGCCCTCTGGGACGCTCATGGAAATGTCTCAAAGGCGAGCCAAAAACTCTTCTTACACCGTAATACTTTACAATACCGTATCGATCGCTTTGCGGAACAAACAGGGCTGAACGTCAAAGACATGAACGACCTCACGCTCTGCCACTTACTCTTACAAAAACAAAGTTATTAAAAAATAGCCACTTCTATTCAACATAGAAGTGGCTATTTCGTTATGATTTTTATGCTTTAACGGCTTCTTTTTTAGGAGCGACTTTTGTTTCTTTAATTGTCACTTTTCCTTTTTTTGAGAACCGATTGTCACTTTTTTTGACCGAAACGAATTTCTCCGCTGAGGAGTGCTTCACTAAGTGGGTCTTCGATTTTTCTTTTGAATCGCGCGACGAATTGGACGTGCCCCGTATTCTGGGTCGAATCCTTCCTGCGCGATGAGGTCAATCACACCTGAAGTGAATTTCAATTCGATATTGAGTTCCGCAAGACGCGTCTTAATGTCTTTTGTCATCAATTGAACGATTTGACGTAATTCAGGTTTCGTTAATTTATGGAAAACGATAATTTCATCGATACGATTCAATAGCTCTGGACGGAACGCATTCTTCAACTCTTCGCGGATGCGTTTTTCCATTGCTGTATGGTCGTGTTGAACGGTTTTCGCACCGAATCCAACTGCTTTTTCATCTCTTAGAGCCGTTGCCCCAAGGTTTGATGTCATGATAAGAATCGTATTTCTGAAGTCAACTTTACGTCCTTTTGAATCCGTTAGATGTCCATCGTCTAAGACTTGCAACAGAATGTTAAATACATCTGGATGAGCTTTTTCGATTTCATCTAACAGAATCACAGAGTAAGGTTTGTTACGGATTTTTCTCTGTTAATTGTCCGCCTTCATCGAATCCAACGTATCCTGGAGGTGAACCGACTAAACGGCTAACCGCGTGTTTCTCCATGTACTCAGACATATCGATACGAACGAGAGCATCTTGGTCGCCAAACATCGCTTCTGCTAACGTTTTAGCTAACTCTGTCTTACCAACCCCAGTAGGTCCAAGGAATAAGAATGAACCGATTGGACGTTTTGGATCTTTCAATCCGCTACGAGCACGGCGAATCGAACGAGCTACTGCTGAGACAGCTTCTTCTTGTCCAATCACGCGTTGGTGCAATTCTTTTTCAAGATGAACGAGACGTTCGCTTTCTTTTTTTCTCCATTTGTTTTAATGGAATTCCAGTCCATTGCGATACCACTTCTGCGATATCTTCATCCGTAATTGCCGCAACAAATTCTCGTTTAGCTTCGACTTCTACTTTTTTTGGCGTAGTTTTTTTCAAGTTTATCGCGTTTGACTTGTTCTTTTTTGCGTAAACGAGCTGCTTCTTCGAATTTTTGTTCACGAATCGCGTCATCTTTCTTCTGAGCGAGTTCTTCCACTTCTGCTTCCAGTTTTTGAAGCGGTGAGTGTTTACCACTGCGATCCAGACGGGCTTTTGCAGCTGTTTCGTCCATCAAGTCGATGGCTTTATCTGGTAATTTACGAGACGTAATATAACGAACCGATAATTGAACGGCTGCTTCTATCGCTGCATCAGTGATTTCCACACGGTGGTGGTCTTCATAACGTTTGCGAAGTCCTTTTTAAAATTTCGACTGTATCGTCTGCGCTAGGTTCATTCACATGAACAGAGGCAAAGCGACGTTCTAAGGCTGCGTCTTTTTTTCGATATTTTTTTGATACTCATCAAGAGTAGTCGCTCCGATAACTTGGATTTCACCACGAGCAAGTGCTGGTTTTAAGATGTTTGAAGCATCGATAGAGCCTTCTGCCCCACCTGCACCGATAAGGGTATGCAACTCATCGATAAAGAGAATCACATCTTGTTCACGGTACACTTCGTCCAAGATTTTCTTCATGCGCTCTTCAAACTCACCACGATATTTTGTTCCCGCAACTACCGCACCCATATCTAACATCATCAAACGTTTTTCGGCGATTTCTTCTGGAACTTCTCCGCTTACCATGCGTTGTGCTAAGCCTTCAACGATGGCTGTCTTCCCAACACCTGGTTCCCCAACGAGGACAGGGTTATTTTTCGTACGACGGCTAATAATTTGGATAATGCGTCGTACTTCATCTTCACGACCAACAACTGGGTCGATTTTGCCTTCACGAGCTAATTCGGTTAAGTCACGCGCTAAGCTGTCTAATGTAGGCGTCCCTTCTTGTGAAGACTCTTGGCGTGCTTTTCTCTTAGAAGCCGCGGCGTTCGAAGGTTGAATCCCGATTTTACCGTAGATTTCTTTCATCAACTCTTGAGGATCGATTTGGTTATCACGAAGAATCTTCGTTGCTAATACTTCTTCACGTAACAAGGCTAATAATAAGTGCTCTGTTCCTACTTGCGGCACTTCGAGGCGTTTTGCTTCATTGGTTGCCGATAGAATCACTTTCTTCGCTCTTGGTGAATAAGGCATTAAGTACGGATCCATTTGCTTACGGTTTGAGCCGTATCCTGTGAGTGACTCGATTTCAGAACGAACGATTTCCGCAGTCAACCTGCAGCACGAAGCACATTTCCCGCGATGCCTTCTTGTTCAAGGATTAATCCTAATAGTAAGTGCTCTGTTCCCACGGCTTGATGTTTGAACAGGATGGCTTCTCTTGCGGCTAAGACCATTGCACTCTTTGCTTTTGGTGTAAAAATTTCACTCATGCGTTTATTCCTCTCTGTTTAACGGTATTTCAAATTGTCGATTAATTTCTTCATCATATTACTACGAATCTCTGCAGCATTCTTTACGTTTGAAAGGAATGTATCTTTCTCCATCATGAGTGACATCATTTGCGCCTCACGTTTAGTAATCAGCTCATTTTCATATAAGTTTTGTAATAAATGATTGCCTTCTCGCGCTGAAAGTTCTTCAGGAACAAGATCACTTAATGCATTTAAGATATCCATCTCGTCTACAAGATTCACTTTCATAATGCGGATATAACCACCGCCACCGCGTTTACTTTCAACGACATAGCCTTGTTGAATAGTAAAACGAGTATTAATCACGTAATTAATTTGGGAAGGTACACAATTGAATCGGTCTGCAATCTCACTGCGTCTGATTTCAACTGTTTCATTCTTATGCAGTACATTCTTTAAGTAATTTTCAATCAAATCCGACATATTTTGATTTTGATTTTGCATTCATCTTCCTCCTTTTACCTTGACTATATTTGACTTTAATTATACAAAAGAATGCGCCTTTTGCCAATCATCTTGCATTTTTCGATAAAAAAAGAAGCTAGACACAATGTCTAGCTTCCTCATTTGTTTACGTATCGGGAATACAGGATTCGAACCTACGACCCCTTGGTCCCAAACCAAGTGCTCTACCAAGCTGAGCTAATTCCCGTAATTAAAAAATGCACCCAACAGGAGTCGAACCTGTAACCGCTTGATTCGTAGTCAAGTACTCTATCCAATTGAGCTATGGGTGCATTGTATATTTAATTAATGCCGAGGACCGGGGTCGAACCGGTACGGTCATCACTGACCGCAGGATTTTTAAGTCCTGTGCGTCTGCCAATTCCGCCACCCCGGCATGGGCCATGGTTTAACATTGGCTAAGCGGAAGACGGGGTTCGAACCCGCGACCCCCACCTTGGCAAGGTGGTGTTCTACCACTGAACTACTTCCGCAATTTGATTTTAATGCCGGCTAAAGGACTTGAACCCTCGACCCTCTGATTACAAATCAGATGCTCTACCAACTGAGCTAAGCCGGCTATGAGTGATACAGGGGCTCGAACCTGTGACCCTCTGATTAAAAAGTCAGATGCTCTACCAACTGAGCTAATCACTCATCAATGGAGGTTAACGGGATCGAACCGCTGACCCTCTGCTTGTAAGGCAGATGCTCTCCCAGCTGAGCTAAACCTCCATTATATATAAAGCGTGGCAACGTCCTACCCTCGCAGGGAGAAACCCCCAACTACTATCGGCGCTAAGAAGCTTAACTTCTGTGTTCGAGATGGGAACAGGTGTATCCTTCTTGCCATCGTCACCACACTTTATCTTCTGAAAAAACTTTCGTTCTTTCAAAACTGAATCTATATCCAACTCCATCAATCTACCAGCTATACAACTCGTGGTTAAGTCCTCGACCGATTAGTACTAGTCCGCTCCATGCCTCGCGGCACTTCCACTTCTAGCCTATCTACCTGATCGTCTCTCAGGGGTCTTACTCATTTAAAATGATGGGAAATCTCATCTCGAGGGGGGCTTCACGCTTAGATGCTTTCAGCGTTTATCCCGTCCACACATAGCTACCCAGCGATGCTCTTGGCAGAACAACTGGTACACCAGCGGTGTGTCCATCCCGGTCCTCTCGTACTAAGGACAGCTCCTCTCAAATTTCCAACGCCCGCGACGGATAGGGACCGAACTGTCTCACGACGTTCTGAACCCAGCTCGCGTACCGCTTTAATGGGCGAACAGCCCAACCCTTGGGACCGACTTCAGCCCCAGGATGCGATGAGCCGACATCGAGGTGCCAAACCTCCCCGTCGATGTGAACTCTTGGGGAGATAAGCCTGTTATCCCCAGGGTAGCTTTTATCCGTTGAGCGATGGCCCTTCCATACGGTACCACCGGATCACTAAGCCCGACTTTCGTCCCTGCTCGACTTGTAGGTCTCGCAGTCAAGCTCCCTTCTGCCTTTACACTCTACGAATGATTTCCAACCATTCTGAGGGAACCTTTGGGCGCCTCCGTTACATTTTAGGAGGCGACCGCCCCAGTCAAACTGCCCGTCTGACACTGTCTCCCACCCCGGTGAGGGTGCGGGTTAAGTGGTCATGTCACAAGGGTAGTATCCCACCGTTGCCTCCTCCGAAACTGGCGTCCCGGATTCTTCAGCTCCTACCTATCCTGTACATGTGACACAAACACTCAATATCAAACTACAGTAAAAGCTCCATGGGGTCTTTCCGTCCTGTCGCGGGTAACCTGCATCTTCACAGGTACTATAATTTCACCGAGTCTCTCGTTGAGACAGTGCCCAGATCGTTACGCCTTTCGTGCGGGTCGGAACTTACCCGACAAGAATTTCGCTACCTTAGGACCGTTATAGTTACGGCCGCCGTTTACTGGGGCTTCAATTCAAAGCTTCGCCTTGCGGCTAACCTCTCCTCTTAACCTTCCAGCACCGGGCAGGGCGTCAGCCCCTATACGTCATCTTTCGATTTTGCAGAGACCTGTGTTTTTTTGATAAACAGTCGCCTGGGCCTATTCACTGCGGCTGGTATTGCTACCAGCACCCCTTCTCCCGAAGTTACGGGGTCATTTTGCCGAGTTCCTTAACGAGAGTTCGCTCGCTCACCTTAGGATTCTCTCCTCAACTACCTGTGTCGGTTTGCGGTACGGGTCCTATAAATCTTGCTAGAAGCTTTTTCTCGGCAGTGTGACATCAGAAACTTCGGTACTAAACTTCCTCCCCGTCACAGCTTGTCGCATATGTGATAAGCATTTGACTCATCAGCCGACTCACTGCTTGGGCGTACACTTCCAGTCGTACGCTTTTTCTTAGCCTCCTGCGTCCCTCCATTGCTCAAACGATTTATAGAAGTACAGGAATATCAACCTGTTGTCCATCGACTACGCCTATCGGCCTCGCCTTAGGGTCCCGACTAACCCTGGGAGGACGAGCCTTCCCCAGGAAACCTTAGTTATTCGGTGGACGGGATTCTCACCCGTCTTTCGCTACTCATACCGGCATTCTCACTTCTAAGCGCTCCACATGTCCTTACGATCATGCTTCACCGCCCTTAGAACGCTCTCCTACCACTGGACCCTAATGGTCCAATCCACAGCTTCGGTAATCTGTTTAGCCCCGTTACATTTTTCGGCGCAGGGTCACTCGACTAGTGAGCTATTACGCACTCTTTGAATGATGGCTGCTTCTAAGCCAACATCCTAGTTGTCTGTGCAACCCCACATCCTTTTTCCACTTAACAGATATTTTTGGGACCTTAGCTGGTGGTCTGGGCTGTTTCCCTTTCGACTACGGATCTTATCACTCGCAGTCTGACTCCCGGATATAAATACATGGCATTCGGAGTTTATCTGAATTCGGTAACCCTGAGATGGGCCCCTAGTCCAAACAGTGCTCTACCTCCACGATTCTTGATTCCGAGGCTAGCCCTAAAGCTATTTCGGAGAGAACCAGCTATCTCCAAGTTCGATTGGAATTTCTCCGCTACCCACACCTCATCCAAGCACTTTTTCAACGTGCCCTGGTTCGGTCCTCCAGTGCGTTTTACCGCACCTTCAACCTGGACATGGGTAGATCACTTGGTTTCGGGTCTACGTCCACATACTACATGCGCCCTATTCAGACTCGCTTTCGCTACGGCTCCGACTCTTCATCTTAACCTCGCATGTAAACGTAACTCGCCGGTTCATTCTACAAAAGGCACGCCATCACCCATTAACGGGCTCTGACTACTTGTAAGCACACGGTTTCAGGTACTCTTTTCACTCCCCTCCCGGGGTTCTTTTTCACCTTTCCCTCACGGTACTGGTTCACTATCGGTCACTAGGTAGTATTTAGCCTTGCCAGATGGTCCTGGCGGATTCCGACGGGATTCCTCGTGTCCCGCCGTACTCAGGATGCTAGTAGAGTTCATCAAAATGTCGCGTACAGGATTATCACCTTCTTTGATAGGCCTTTCCAGACCACTTCTGCTATCTTGATTTCTTCTCACGTTCTAGTCCTACAACCCCAACAAGCAAGCTCGTTGGTTTGGGCTCCTCCCGTTTCGCTCGCCGCTACTCAGGGAATCGATTTTTCTTTCTCTTCCTGCAGGTAATGAGATGTTTCAGTTCCCTGCGTGTACCTCCTAATGAGCTATGTATTCACTCATTGGTAACACCCTATGAAAGGTGTTGGGTTCCCCCATTCGGAAATCTTTGGATCTTAGCTTACTTACAGCTCCCCAAAGCATATCGGTGTTAGTTCCGTCCTTCTTCGGCTCCTAGTACCAAGGCATTCACCGTGCGCCCTTATTCACTTAACCGTTGGTTAAATGTCGCATAGCGTTGCGTTTTGTTAAAAAACTCTTTTCGTTAGATGTTACTCTAACTCTCGGTAAATTAATTGGTTATTTGTTGTGATATAGTATTCAGTTTTCAAAGAACAAAATTCTCTGTTATTTCTAACAGATATGGAGACTAGCGGGATCGAACCGCTGACCTCCTGCGTGCAAAGCAGGCGCTCTCCCAGCTGAGCTAAGCCCCCTAAATTCAAACTAATGGGCCTAAATGGACTCGAACCATCGACCTCACGCTTATCAGGCGTGCGCTCTAACCAGCTGAGCTATAGGCCCTTGTTCGCATTTAGAACTTTTGTTTTGAGAAGTTTAACCTCTCAAAACTAAACAAAGAAGTCTAAACCCTGTAGGGTTCCGTATTACCTTCAATACCTTTCGGCACTGAGGTTTATCCTTAGAAAGGAGGTGATCCAGCCGCACCTTCCGATACGGCTACCTTGTTACGACTTCACCCCAATCATCTATCCCACCTTAGGCGGCTGGCTCCAAAGGTTACCTCACCGACTTTGGGTGTTACAAACTCTCGTGGTGTGACGGGCGGTGTGTACAAGACCCGGGAACGTATTCACCGCGGCGTGCTGATCCGCGATTACTAGCGATTCCGGCTTCATGTAGGCGAGTTGCAGCCTACAATCCGAACTGAGAATGGCTTTAAGAGATTCGCTTACCCTCGCGAGTTCGCTGCTCGTTGTACCATCCATTGTAGCACGTGTGTAGCCCAAGTCATAAGGGGCATGATGATTTGACGTCATCCCCACCTTCCTCCGGTTTGTCACCGGCAGTCTCACTAGAGTGCCCAACTCAATGCTGGCAACTAGTAATAAGGGTTGCGCTCGTTGCGGGACTTAACCCAACATCTCACGACACGAGCTGACGACAACCATGCACCACCTGTCACTTTGTCCCCGAAGGGAAAAGCTCTATCTCTAGAGTGGTCAAAGGATGTCAAGACTTGGTAAGGTTCTTCGCGTTGCTTCGAATTAAACCACATGCTCCACCGCTTGTGCGGGTCCCCGTCAATTCCTTTTGAGTTTCAACCTTGCGGTCGTACTCCCCAGGCGGAGTGCTTAATGCGTTAACTGCAGCACTGAAGGGCGGAAACCCTCCAACACTTAGCACTCATCGTTTACGGCGTGGACTACCAGGGTATCTAATCCTGTTTGCTACCCACGCTTTCGAGCCTCAGCGTCAGTTACAGACCAGAGAGTCGCCTTCGCCACTGGTGTTCCTCCATATATCTACGCATTTCACCGCTACACATGGAATTCCACTCTCCTCTTCTGCACTCAAGTTCCCCAGTTTCCAATGACCCTCCCCGGTTGAGCCGGGGCTTTCACATCAGACTTAAGGAACCGCCTGCGCTCGCTTTACGCCCAATAAATCCGGACAACGCTTGCCACCTACGTATTACCGCGGCTGCTGGCACGTAGTTAGCCGTGGCTTTCTGGTTAGATACCGTCAAGGCGCTAACAGTTACTCTAGCACTTGTTCTTCTCTAACAACAGAGTTTTTACGATCCGAAAACCTTCTTCACTCACGCGGCGTTGCTCCGTCAGACTTGCGTCCATTGCGGAAGATTCCCACTGCTGCCTCCCGTAGGAGTTTGGGCCGTGTCTCAGTCCCAATGTGGCCGATCACCCTCTCAGGTCGGCTATGCATCACGGCCTTGGTGAGCCGTTACCTCACCAACTAGCTAATGCACCGCGGGTCCATCCATCAGCAGAAGCTTGCGCCTCTTTTCCTCTTCAAACCATGCGGTTTGAAGACCTATGCGGTTTTAGCATCCGTTTCCGAATGTTATCCCCCTCTGATGGGCAGGTTACCCACGTGTTACTCACCCGTTCGCCACTAGATTGACCAGTGCAAGCACCGGTCGCTCTCGTTCGACTTGCATGTATTAGGCACGCCGCCAGCGTTCGTCCTGAGCCAGGATCAAACTCTCATGAAAAATTTGAATTTTCATGAGCTTTGAAAAGCTCATTTTAATTACTGACTTATTGTATCTCTTTAAAGAGATAAGAAATTGTTGTTTCTTCATTCATTGAATGAAGTCCCTACACATTTGGTTTGTCTTCTTTGTTCAGTTTTCAAAGGTCAATCGTTGTTTTGCAACAACTTCTATATCCTATCATAGGACATTTTCACTGTCAACAGATTTCATGTAACTTTTTCAAAGTTTTTTTGAAACTGTTTTATAAGCGAACGTTCGCTCAACAGTGATATTAATTTATCATAACTGATTATCAATTTCAACCGATTTGATTCGTTTTTTTCAAAAACTTTTTTTATTTCTTAAAAAAACGTACCTAAGTCCGATTTCTTCTATATAAATTCATCTCGATATCTTTACAATTTCAGGGAACACTCGTATAATTATGGATATAAGACGCCGAAAATAGCTCAGTTGGCAGAGCAACGCACTCGTAACGCGTAGGTCGCAGGTTCGACCCCTGTTTTCGGCATTCGTTAAATTCATTTCTTCTTTCTTATATAGAAAAAAACGGTTGAGTATTACTCAACCGTTTTTCTTTGGACTAATTCAATAATTTTTCAATACAACGTCGCTGGCTTTTTGCATGCTTTCGAGAGTTACGAATTCGTATTGCCCATGAAGGTTCTCTGCTCCGGTAAAAAGGTTTGGAGTTGGAATTCCTTTATAGGTAATAATACATCCATCTGTTCCTCCACGGAATGGTTGAATGTCTGGCGTGATGCCACATTCTTTATAAGCCGCAATCGCTACTTCAACCGAAGTCATATCGTCTTTTAAGATTTCATACATATTATAGTACTCATCGTAAATCGTGCATTCGATACGAGGTACATCATACGTTGCATTTTGTGCATCGACGATTTGTTGGAACTGCGCTTTTCTCTCTTCGAATTTCTCCATCGAGTGATCGCGAATAATATATTCCAATTCAACCTTGCCGATGTCGCCTGATTGTTTCGATAACATAAAGTAGCCTTCGTACCCATTCGTACGTTCTGGCACTTCCTTTTCTGGCATGCGTGCAAATAGTTTTGCCGCTTCTGCCAAAGCATTCACCATCACATCTTTGGCTTGTCCTGGGTGAACACTTGTCCCATGAATCGTTACTACTGCACGAGCCGCATTGAACGTTTCATATTCTAGCTTCCCTACAACTCCGCTATCTAAAGTATAGGCAAATTTTGCAGGCATACGCTCCGCCTTGAAACGGTGCGCGCCTTTCCCGATTTCTTCATCCGGACCAAACGCTAACCAAATATCGCCATGGGGAATTTCTGGATGCGCCATTAAATACAAGCACGCTTCTAATACCGAAACAAGACCAGCCTTATCATCGGCGCCCAGCAATGTCGTTCCATCAGTTGTAATTAACGTTTCGCCAATGTAGTTTTTCAAACTTGGAAACTCGCTGACCGTCATTACTAAATTCTTTTCAGCGTGGAGTACCACATCTTCTCCGTTATAATTCTCGTGAATTTGTGGATTGATATTTTCAGCATTGAAATCTGCGGTATCGACGTGGGCAATAAACCCAATCGCAGGCACCGTATTTGCTTCTTCTAAGTTGCTAGGTAATAAGGCCACTAAGTAGCTGTCCTCTGGATCAAGTTCTACTTTTGTAAAGCCGTACTCCACTAACTCGCTTCGAAGCATTTCTAAAAATTCCCATTGACTCTTTGTCGTAGGAATCGTTGTTGATTTTAAATCACTACGCGTATTGATTTTCGCATAGCGAATAAATCGTTCTAACATTGTAGGATACATGTTAATAAGAGTCATCTTCTTTCACTTGGTGGAACTCTAAGTCTGCAATTGTTTCGCGACCGAACATTTCAATCGCTACTTTAATTTTTTGTTTTTCGTGGTCAAGTTCTACTACTTTACCGCTCATATCGTTGAAGGCACCTTCAGTAATGATGACATAGTCTCCAACAGATACGTTTAATTCAACTGGAGCATGAACTTTTTCACCGATACGTCCTAAGATAGCTTCTACTTCTTCTGGTAATAATGGAGATGGTTTTGAACCTGCACCGTGTGAACCAACGAAACCAGTTACGCCTGGAGTGTTACGAACGACATACCATGCTTGGTCTGACATGACCATTTCAACTAATACATAACCGGGGAAAGTTTTTTCAACAGTTGTTTTTGTTTTACCGTCTTTTACTTCCACTTCCTCTTCTTCAGGTGAAATCACGCGGAAGATATTTTCTTCCATACCCATACTTTGGATACGTGATAATAGATTTGATTTTACTTTATTCTCATAACCTGAATAAGTGTGCAATACATACCATTCTTTTTCCATTTATACTCCTCCTTGAGTGTTGACAACATTTTTCCATACAAAAAAACCTTCATAAGCGAAGGTTTTTTCAACTGCTCTTAGTATATCACTAATCACTTTAAAGTACTATTATTTTTAAAAAGGAATGTAATGAGTTGATGCACTCCATAGTCCACTACTGCAAAGAAGCATAGTGCAGCAAGCACTGTCATAATTACTGTAATTGTATATTTGTTTACTTCTTTACCTGTTGGCCAAGTAACTTTTTTCATCTCTTTAATCACATTTGATAAAAAACGCATTTCGAATCTCCTCTTCCTTTTATTTTGTTTCGCGATGTAGTGTTTGTTTGTTGCAATACTTGCAGAATTTTTTAATTTCTAGACGTTCTACTCGTCGAGTTTTGTCCAAGCGTAATCGTGTAGTTTCTTGAACCACATACGCTACAAGCTAACGCCGCTTTTTTCTGAGCCATATTTTCACTACTTTCTATAAATCCATATCTACTCCATCATAAGGAAATGAACTTGCTTTGTCAAGTACACACTAGTTAAAGAAAAGGACCGCAACGAATAATAGCACGGCTTGCAATGAATGAATCATTACCATGTTTTTAATCGCTAACGCAAAGGTCGTTTTCTTTTCTTGGAGAGCTTTGAACTGTTGAATATGTTTATACACAGGAACGCCAACTGCTAGCACACCAAGAAGAATCCAAGGCGCCACGCCGAGCAACACCGCAAGCACCATCGCACCAAACGCAATCGCATATAATACTTGATAGACCACTAGCGCTTGTTTCTTTCCAATATAATAAACCAATGTGTAACGGTGGTTCGTAATATCCGTTTCTAAATCACAGATATTATTACTTAACATAATATTGGCAATCGTACAAACAAGCAGTAACTATAAAGGAAACGGAATGGCTTGTTCAAGTAATCCAAGGATAATCCCTTGTGCTGTTAATAATGCGATAAAGACAAGTTTTCTAAGATTGCTATTTTTTTGCATTCCATTCTCCTTTCCTATTTTCTAAAAGAGGCCGGAAACTCGTCCAGGCTCTTCTTGTTATTTTTTACGTCTTACTAATAATTTATTCTTCAAGCTCACGGCTTTTGGTGCCCATGTATGGAACAGTTCAAACCAGAACTTAGAAATTGGCATATCAAATTCGCCGATATATTCCACTAACTCAGGATCAAACGATTGCTTGAATCCGTTAATCCCACCGTGATGTTCTTGGTCTTCAGAAACTCCGAAGAAGTCAAACGAACGGATGCCTTTTTCATCATAAAGAGTTTGCATAATCCAAGATACAAGCGCCTTATTGGCATTCAATCCACCATCATCCGTGATGTTCGCGCCATATAAGTAGTACGCTTTATCTAAGTACGTTACGACGAACGCTCCGCTGACTACTTTTCCTTCTGGATATTGTTCTAAGTCGCCTTTTACGCGTTCGATTTCTTTTTCGTATTTAGCAATATTGACCTTCAATGATTCGATTTGTTTCTCTACATTTTCGATTCGTTTTGGATTGTTTAATGTTTCCAGCTGTCCTGTTAACTTATCGAATTCTTTTTGCGCTGTTTCTAAGCGATTTGTCGCAAATGCTAATTGCACATTGTAGTCCACTTTTGCAAAGTATAAATCCACCATGCCTTTTGGGTGAAGGTGTTGATACATTGTTGTTAAATACTCGATGCTACGCGCCACGTATTGATCACGCTCAGCCGTAATCTTATTTAGCTCATCATAGATTGGCATATCTTCAAGCGTTCCCTTGTAGCAAACAACCCCTTGTTTCTTCGCTACATTCACTTTATAACGTTCTTTCTTATTAAACGTTTCAACGATGCCTTTCCCTTCGTCTTTCAACGGTAAAATCATTGTGAGACGTGGTTGAATCCCATCAAACCCTAAATCCATTGGGCGTTCTACAAATCCAGCTGCTAAAATGTTTTTGCGGTATTCTTCGTTATTGAATCCACCTTCAACCATTTCGAACTTGTTTGTCCATTCACGCCATTGTAATTCTGGGTCAATCTTTAATCCAAATGCATTTTTAGATTTCAAATACACTTTTAAAGTCGCAAACACAGATTTTAATTGTTCTGCATTTGTATAATCCGTTACGATTCCGCGCGGTGCATACGCTAAATATTGATTCACAGCAGGTAATTTACGATAAAGAATCATCGCAGCCGCAACAGGTTCATGATTATCCGACATGACTAGTAGTACGTCTCTTGTCCATGGGCCATCCGTCTTCACTTCTCCCCATTCAGGCGTTTGGAAAACCGTTCTATTGGCTTGAGTTTCCATAAAAGCATGATACTCTTCTAACGCATTCGACATATCTTTTATATACATGTGAGCACTCTCTTTCCTTTTTCATTTCCTTACCAGTATTACATTTTCAGCAAAATATGTCAAAACTTTAACAAAGAAAAAGCTTTACGTATCAGCAGCAGAGACTCTTTTAAAAGTTGCTTTTTTAAACATAAAAAGAGCGCACCTTGTGAGGGGACTGACCCCAAAAAGTGAGAATTTAATAAAAACACCCTAGGGCTACCGTCTCCGGTATTCAACCGGAGACAGGTAGTCAATTTTTGTTGGATTCTATTTTCATTATAATATTTGATGTAATTTTTCTACAATTTGAATTACAATAGAAGATGAAGTTATTACTTCATCTTTTTATGTAAAAGCTTCGCACTTTAGGGAAGAATGGAAGCTTTCGATGGGCGCATTATCTGCGGGTGTCCCCTTACGGGACATACTGCGGATAATGTTTTTTTCTTACATAAATTGTAGTATTCGGCGGAAGTATAAACGCTGCCTTGATCGCTATGTAGTAGAACACCCTTAGGTAAGTCAATTTGATTTAAAGTATCCAATACAAACTTAGTATCTGGTTTTAGAACCAATTGTATAAGCTAGTATTTCTCCATTGTATAAATCCATAATCGACGACAAATATAATCGTTTAGGGCCGAAAAGGTAAATATGTGATATCAGTAGTCAACTTTTGCATAGGTTTATCCGCTGAAAAATCTCTATTCAGAGTATTGCCAGTAATTGAGAAAGGTTTTACCTATTTTTGATAGCTTTTTCGTTTTCACGGCACAATTCCAACCATTTTTCTGCATAATCCGCTGCACAACCTTATGGTTAACAATCTGATTTAATTCCTTCTGAATCAAATGCTTAATCTTTCTGTACCCGTAAATAAATTTGTTTTTTTCTTACAAATTTTTACCAATAGTTTCCTCGATAACGGTTGGAGAAAAGTCTTTCTTTTTCCATCGGTAGTAAGTAGATATGGGTACATTAAGGCAAAAAAACAGATTAAATGAACTGTATATTTACCTTTCAATTCTTCTACTAATTTTACAACTGCTTGAGGCGACACTTCCTTTCCAATTCCTTGTATTTTTTTAATATTTCTAATTCAACTTCTTTTTCTTCGTAATTCTAATTTTTAATTGATCGATTTCAGAAAGTTTAGCCATTCCTTTTTTTCATAAGAATATTGTTTACCCACCTGTTGGTGGAAACGATGTGTTTCTCCATTTTTATACCATCTAAACCATGTTTCTACTTGCGTTTTGTTTTTAATGTTTAACTCCTGCATTACTTGTTTTTGTACTATATCCCTGTAATCTCATTTCTACGGCTTTATTTTTTTAGTATCGGCTGAATAAGCAACACGATTTTTTAACCATAAAAAGACACCTCCATGCGTATTTGATAATATTGTACCAAATCCAACTTGGAGGTGTTTTTATTTAATTCTCATTTACGGGGGTCAGTGCCTGAGTGCACTCTTCGTTTCATTTTTAGAATAGTTTCAAGTATTGGTCTAATTCCCATTGTGAAACTTGACTACGGTAAGCAGCCCATTCGAAACGTTTCGCTTCGATGAAGTTGTCTAGAATATGACTTCCTAAAGCTGATTGAACAGTTTCGTCTTGTTTCAAGTATTCAATCGCTTCGTTTAATGTTCCTGGTAAATCATCAATTCCAGCTTCTTTACGTTCACGAGCAGACATCGCATAGATGTTGCGGTCGATAGCTGCAGGAACTTCCATTTTTCTTTAACCCCTTCAAGACCAGCTGTTAAAATTGCAGCCATCGCTAAATACGGGTTCGCAGCTGGATCCACACTACGTAATTCGATACGCGTTGAAATTCCACGAGATTCTGGAATACGAATCAGTGGTGAACGGTTACGAGCTGACCATGCTATATATACAGGCGCTTCGTATCCTGGAACTAAACGTTTATATGAGTTTACCGTTGGGTTACATACGGCCGTTAAAGCTTTCGCATGTTTCATGACCCCAGCGATGAAGTGGCGGCAAGTATCGCTTAGACGTTGGTCGCCATTTTCGTCAAAGAACGCATTGTTTCCGTCTTCATCAAATAAAGATAAGTTGAAATGCATTCCGCTACCAGCAATTCCGAATACTGGTTTTGGCATAAATGTCGCATGTAATCCATGTTTACGCGCAATGGTTTTTACGACCAATTTGAAGGTTTGGATGTTATCGCAAGCCGCTACCGCATCTGAGTATTTCCAGTCGATTTCGTGTTGACCTGGAGCTACTTCGTGGTGACTTGCTTCGATATCAAACCCGATTTTTTCTAATTCAAGAACGATTTCACGACGGCATTCTTCCCCAAGGTCGATTGGCGCTAAGTCGAAGTAACTTCCTTGGTCGTTTCCTTCAAGGGTTGGTTCGCCGTTTTCATCTAATTTGAATAAGAAGAACTCTGGCTCTGGCCCTAAGTTGAAGTTTGAAAAGCCTAATTCTTTCATCTCGTTTAACACACGTTTTAAGTTTGAACGTGGATCCCCCGCAAATGGTGTTCCGTCTGGTTTGTAAACATCACAGATTAAACGTGCGATTGTACCGTGTTTGCTGCTCCATGGGAAAACCACCCAAGTTGAAAGATCTGGATATAAGTACATATCACTTTCTTCGATACGAACGAATCCTTCAATTGAAGAACCATCGAACATCATTTTATTGGCCAACACTTTATCTAATTGCGTAATTGGCACTTCCACATTTTTAATCGTTCCTAGGATATCTGTGAAAATCAATCGTAAGTAACGAACATCTTTTTCTTCTACCTGTCTTCTAATCTCTTCATGTGTAATCATGGCTTCCTCCTATAAGTTCCATTTTTCTCCGCCAGAATAGCGGCTAATATGCATAATCTCGTCGTAGAAGATTCGTCGGACATCCTCATCCGTCAGCGCCTCTTTTACGCTTTCCTTCGATACGGGATTTGTATTCTTATTGAAAATCTTCTGAATGGCCATAATGGTTAATCCATCGGCCAAATAATCTTTAATTTCCAATAAGCGATCGACATCATTCAATGAATACATGCGGCGGTTCGTCTCAGAGCGTTCCGGGATGACCAAGCGCTGTTCTTCATAATAGCGAATTTGTCGTGCTGATAAATCGGTCAGCTTCATGACTGTTCCGATTGGAAAGACGGCTAGTGAACGTCGTAATTCCTTTTTCACCCATCTGTCTTCCTCCTTTATAGGGTTATTGTAAATAAAAGTTTCATCTTTTGTCAAAACTGCCCTTACCTCTTATGTTAGATAATATAACATGAAAAATGGGGTGTTGTCTCAGTTAAGCTTTCGATAGCTGAGATAATACCCCGTTTTTTTTGGTTTTGTGTGCTGTAGTTTTTGTTATTTTTTTGAGAACTTTTGTTACATTTTGGACTCCTGATTGTCGTCTAACGTTTGAACGGTCTCATCGCATTCTTATTTTGGTGGAATCACCCCTTTCACGGTTCCTTAGAATTCTTATCGGCCTTATCTACCTCCTGGTCTACCGCCTTGGCCAGGTTGTCCGCCACCAGGGCCACCTTGTCCAGGTCCGCCACCGATATTCGCTGCTTGTTTAGAAGCGGTTGCTGTTGTTGAGTTTGAACCGACTTTAATCGTATATTTTTCGCCCTCTTTAATCTCTGGGCTACTAATTAATACCGTTGAGAATGCCTTAGAAGCTTTTAGACTTGCGACTGTTTTACCAGAAGAGTCAACCACTTCAACGGTTGTTCCAGCCGTTCCTTGAACACTTGCCATTAGGAAAGCTTGGCTAGAGTCGCTACCAAATCCCATTGTCATTTCTCCATTATCGACAAAGAGGACTGTACCACCGTTTAGTTTTCCATTGTCGTCATAGTCAAGAGCTGCGTTGGCGCCACTTGTTGGGCCATTGACAACGACTGTTCCGCCGTTAATCTCGATAGACCCATTCGCATCCAATCCGTCCCCTTCAGCATCAACGGTTAATGTTCCGCCGTCGATGACAATCTTCACTTCGCCTGCTTGATTCAAGTTTTTCACATTTGCGGCTTCGGCTTTTACGGTCTTCGTTTGTTGTCCTGGGCCTTGTCCTTCAGACGATTCTAACGTCCAGTCTTTTGCATTCAATCCATCATCAGAAGATTTCACTGTGACAGTTCCACCGACTTGATGAATCAATCGAGCCTCAAGACCTTCTTCACTCTTTTGTACATCGATAGTTGCACCTTCGTCGATGAGCATTGTATTCGAAGCGTTGATACCATCGTCTACTGCATTTACAGTGATCTTCGTATTGGTTAAGTAAATATTTCCTAACAATACATCATCTTCATTGTCTGAGTGAATACCATCTTCATCGGCTGATAAGTTCAATATCGCGCCCGACACGTTCACGAAGTCGTTAGCTGCTACACCGTGTTTTTTCGCGGTTGTTGTAACTGTCGCATCCACGATACGAATGCCGTCTTTTGACTTAATCGCATTGCTTGCTGCACCTGTTACCGTTAATGAACCTTTACCGTTAATCGTCAAGTCGCTATCGGAGTAAATCGCTCCTTTAACCGTTGATGTTGATTCATCGGCCACTTCATTTTTCGTTCCATCGGCTACTGTTAAAATCACTTTTTTCGCCGTGTCGACCAGTAATGGAGCTTCTGTATTTTTTAAGGTCGCATTTTTGAAGACGATTTGTACTTCATCTTCCTTGCCTGCTGCAACTTTCAATTGAACGTTTGTCGCCGTTCCTTCAACGATATACGTTCCAGCTTTTGTAATTTCTACCGTACTTCCATTGACCGTTACGCCATCCCCTGAAACAGTAGCTGTCGTTCCTTGAAGCGAAATTTTTGAAGCCTTACTTTCATCGTAAGTCGCTGTTAAGTCGCTTGCTTCAAAATAAGAAGCCGTCTGCGTAGTTGAAGATGTAGATGTCTTTGTTGTTGTTTGAGTGTTTGCATCGGCTTGGCTTAATACGCTTTGCGATCGCAAGCGGCCAACCCTAGTGAGATAAATAATGTTGTCGTCAATAACCATTGTCTTTTCTTTTCCATCTCGTTCTCCTCGATTCCTTTTCTTGATGGTTTTAGTATACGAAGCGAACTTAAAATGAACTTAAAATAAAAAAAATAACCCATGGATAATTTATCCATGAGTCATTTCGTTATTTCGTTTGTTCTGTCATTCCGCGTTTTAGTGCAACTTCTTTACTCTTAGAGAATGATACGTGATCTCCGTCTTCTGTTAAGAAACCACTTTGAAGAAGGCCTGCAAAGAATAAATTGTTACTTTCTTTCAGTTTTGACAACGTATATTTCGTTAAGTCAACTTCAACCGATGAGATGAGTTTGCCATCTTTCAGTAATTGAAGTCACAACCCCATTTAACCCTTTCATCGATTCAAAGAGTTTTTCGTTATCCTTACGAGCCTCAGTGTGTTCAGTAGGTTCATTCGTTTCGATCTTAATCTTTGTCACGGTGTCAGTCTTTTTATCATACGTATAAACTAAAGTTACGTCCGTATCACCTGATTTTTGAGTGAAAGTCGCAGTCTCTTGTGAGCTACAACCTACTAATAGAAATAGGAAGCTAACCCCTAAAATAATTTGAAAGAATTTTTTCATTGGTCCCCTCGCTTATTGCGCTTTCTTTTGGAATAATTTTTGGTAGTAGAAGTACACTGTCGCTGCTGATGCTGCAAATGCTACTAAGTAGAAGAAGATTGCAATTTTTGATCCTGTTTGTAATCCATCTACGAATGATTGTGCAGTGCGGCTTGCTGCTAATGGGTTCGCAAATGCTTCAGAAATAAGTGCATTTACTGCAGAATTTGATTTTCCACTAAAGAAATCAGATAATTTTCCAAGAGCATCTAAGAATCCGCCACCTAAGATGTTTCCTAAGAAGACAGATACTACCATTGCTAATGAAGCTACATTCACGTTAGTCCATAAGTTTTTGCTTTCTTTATGAGCTTTGAATAAGAAATATCCTGTAAATACGGCACCTACTAACGCAAAGAAGAATGATAAACCAAAGTATAAGCTTAAGTTCTTCACTTTATTAGAAAGTTCTGTAAACGCTGCTTGTAAACTTGTAATATTAATTCCGCCGTTTGAACCAAACGCAAAACTTAGTCCGTTTAGTAACACTAGAAGTGTGAAGATTGCAAGTGCGATCGATACACCGAAGAAGATTTTTTCGAATAAATTATTTTTATTATAGCTTTCAACTTTATCAACAGCTTTTTTTCTGTTGCTTCATTAATTTTTGCTTTGTTTTCTTCAGTGAACACTTTGCTTGCTGCTTCTCCGATTTTTTCTTTTGCAACACCAGCAACTTCTTTTGCTTTTTCAGCAGCCTCTTCTGCTTTTTCTTTTACGTCTTCAACAACTTCTTTGAAGTCGCCATCTGCTTCAGGAGCTTTTGCTTCTTTCGCTTCTTCAACAACTGTTTCTGCTACTTCTTTTACTTCTTCAGCTGTTTCTTTTGCTGCTTCAACCACTTCGTCTTTTACTTCTGTAGCTTTTTCAGCAACTGATTCAAGATTTTTGTTCTCGTTTTGATCCATTGTGACACCTCGTTTTTTATTTTATTTCCTTTAGTCAGTTTATCACAATCACGCGTTTTCTTCTAGTTTTCACCAATTGAAAATAGAAAATTATATGAACTCTTCCCTTACGGAAATAAAAAAATAAGAACTAGACTTTCGCCTAGCTCCTGTAAGTTAAGTTTTATTTTAGGACCGTACCATCCGCTAATGTGATTGTATATCCGTTAAAGTTGATTGTACCTTTGTTTTCTAATGATGTGATTGTGACATTCCCTGTCAATGTCCATGTCGCCCCCTCTTCTACTGTGATTACTGCGTTATTGTCCACGGCAGTCCCTCCTTCGGCATTTTTTACGATATTGATGGTCCCTGTAAAGTTTGTTCCTTTGCCCATTGTAAAGTTCAATGTAGATACGGTATCCACCTCAATCGCTCCAGTTAATGTTTGGTTCGTCGTTGTTAAATCAACTTGACCACCATTGGCACCGGCTGTACCCCAGCCACGTGTTGCATCATTTCCTAAGATGGCTAATAATCTGCCAGATGAATCTTGATTTGTGATTGTTACGTCTTCTAAAGTGATGACACTGTGTGTGTTTGTTACGTAGATTTGGTCTCCGTTACGTCCTGTTAAAGTGCCACCTTTCATTGTGAAAGTAGAGGTTCCACTTTCAGCATCTCCTGACATTGATTGGTAAATCATCACGTTGTGCACGTTATTGTCTGAAGAGCTACCCTCTGTTGAACTCATATTCCCTGTTACGTTGGTATTTTCTAATGTGATAGAGTTTTGACCCTCGATTACAAGTGCTTCTGAGTTTTCAGCATTCAATGTTGCATTTTTTACAGTGATATTCGCTGTAGAGTAAACGGCTGGTGAGTTATATCCTGTAGAAGTGTACGTTCCTTTGTCTACGACTACCGTACCGCCACCACGGTCTGTACGAATCGCTGCTGATGAATTTCCTGCGGTGTTCACCGTCAAGTTTGTCGCATTCATCGTACCGCCACCAGTGGTTTGGATACCACCTGAGTTATCTTTTGTTGTTGTGATTGTTGTGTCTGATACATTGACGGTCGTTCCTGAGCCGTAACTGAACACTCCGTTCCCGTTCTGTGCAGTTGTATTGACGGTTGAGTTTGTGATTGTTACCGTTGCTCCATCCGTTGCTAAGAATCCTGCGTTCATTCCGTAGAAATCTCCGTTTTCTGTATTCGATGTCGCTCCGGCTGTTTTGTTAATCGTTACGCCGTCTAATGTGACTGTTGCTCCTGTTACACGGAGTGCATTTTCATCATCTCCGGTAGATTCATAAGTTTCTCCTGTTACTGTTGCATCTGTAGTTAGGTTTGTTGCTGCCTCACCTTGTGTCACTTGGTCGCTTCCGCCAAATCCTTCTCCTCCAGGTTTAGCTGGGGGACTCTGTTGTGATTGGACTTGAGAAGTCGCCTCAGCTTGTGTTTGTGTTTGTGTGTTTTGGCATGCAACTAAAGTTGTTGCAATAGTAATCGTGGATAATAGAACAATCATTCTGTTTCTTTTTCATTTTGGTCCCCTCGCTTCCTATCAACTATTTGTTGATGGTTTAATCATAACGAGCTTACTTAAAATGAACTTAAAAACAAAAAAAGTTTTTTTGAAAAAGTTTTTTTGAAAAACTGGTAATTATCATATATGATAATTACCATATATGATAATTCGTACGAAAAAAAGACGCTGGAATGATATTCCAACGTCTATTTTTTTAATTTTTATTGACAGTTATTCGTTTATTTCTTTTTCAATATCAACGAATTCAAAGATCTTCTCAGCAAAAAAACCGTTAAGTCCTCTTTGTTAAATTTTTCCAAAAATCAAAAAAATGGTGATATATACCAAATAGTTACCATTTGATTATCGTCAGTAAATACATCTACGGTAACACTAGAATCTTTTTCGCACTTTATCAAACGCATCCGTATGCACAAAATATCTATAGCCTTTATAATTTCCTTCAAGAAAATTTAGTTTTTCATAATTTAACCACTGTAAGTAGGTTTGACCATCTTTTTCTAATTTGGTATTCTATATTAATATCGAGTTGATCACTCACTTTATGATTTTCATCGAAAGCATGTTTCGTATGAATCTCGTATACATCTGATTTAAGAATTTGTTCAGTAGTTGTTGTTTTACTTTTATCTTCAATAATATCAGTTGGCGTGAATGTATTTATCCGAAGATAGCCATCTCCAACATCAATTTTACCGTCAAAATATACATGCAACAAATAATTAGTAGGTACTTTTGTCTTAACGATAAAGTCTGTTATTCTTTTCTCGTCCTCCAGTTCATTAATAGCACCACTCATATTAATAGTTTCATACTCTTTTTGATTAAACAAAGGAAATAGTTTTGCATCATTTAGCAGTTCTTTTACTTTCCCTGTTAAGATTGGCAATCCATATTCATCAAGCCCATTCTCAGACTGCGTTGTCTCTGATGAATCTTTCTTTTCTGAAGATTCCTTTGATTTTTGCTCAGCTACTTCTGCTTTTGTTGTATTCTCTGTTGATTCTGTTGATTTTGGTTTTGAACATCCCACCAACAGGAATACCGATAATACTGCCATCAATATTTTTTTCATCTGTCATTCCCCTTTACTTTGTATTTCTACCATCCTATATAAAACTTTTTTTAATTAACATTATTATACCATAAAGAAAAATATAATGAAATCCACAAAAAAAGTTCTTATGTTCACCATTATAGCGAAAAGACATAAGAACTTATTTCATTTATTTTGTTGCAATCACAAAGCGAATTTGAGTTTCACTTGTGAGTTCTGCTGTCAACTGTACATCGTTTGTTTCGGCAATCTTCTGCGCGATAGAAAGCCCTAGTCCGCTTCCGCCTGTCGTACGATTTCTCGAACTATCTACGCGGTAGAAGCGATCGAAAATCTGACTGACCTGTTCCTTTGTCATCGGTTCGGTTTCATTTTGGATGGCCAACTGATTTGCTTAGCCTCCACGGTAATGACAGGTTTCCCGACCGTATACTTCATCGCGTTATCGAGCAGGATACGAATCAACTCCGTCATCGCACTCTTATTCGTTGTGACAATCGTTTGTGCCTCGCCAGTAAATGCTACCTGGAGTCCTTTTTCGTTTAACACTGGTAAAATTTCTTCGACGATTGCTTTCGTTACAGCTACTAAATCGACTTCCTCTTTTGTCGCAGCCGCTTCTCCTTCATCGTATCTTGAAAGAAGTAACATCTGTTCTACAAGAGAGTTCAGACGTTTAATTTGGCGTTTATTGCTGTCGACAAATTTGGCTTCTGTGCCCATCATCGCGAGTAAATCCGTGTTGGCTGAAAGGACTGCTAACGGTGTCTTAATCTCATGACTGGCATTGCCGATAAATTGTTGCTGACGCTCGACGTTTCCACAAACGGACGAATCGCACGTTTGGACACGAGACGAACCAGCGCATAGACAACCGCTAGGCAGAGAACAAAGACAGCTCCCGTTACCATCATTAATCTCGATATTTGTTGCACTTCCTTGTTGCCATCCACGAGAACGACCATTGTCTCATCATCCAACTTAGCCACTTGATAGCGGAGACTGCCTTCCCATCCTTTGGTGGCTGTTCCTTGTGCAATCCGTAGCCCTAGTTCTTTTAGCGATGTCTCATCCAGTGATACTAAGTGTGTCTGATCGACAGATTGGACCGTGTTATTTGCGACTTTTACGACTGCATATCGCGTGGACATTTGGTCATCTTTACGAAACTCCATTCCCTTAGGCATACCGTGTTCAGGATGTTCTTTAGGAGCCATTCCTCCTTCAGGCGCATCGGGAAACTCTCCATTATTATTAATCAACATCGTGGATACACGGTCAACTTGTTCGACAGTTTGACGATAGTTCAACACATTTACCGCCACAAGGACAACTAATAGGACTGCCGTAAACGACAGCATGGCACTTTTGACAAAGCTTTTTTGAAGTTGTTTAAACATGCAAACTCCTCTTCTTTTCTAAAACATTTTTATTTGGCTTCGACCATCAACTGATAGCCTAGACCACGTGCAGATTTAATCGTCACGTTTGCCTCAATACTCGCTAATTTCTTACGAAGAGATGAGATATTCACCCATACGACATTAATCTCCGCGTCTGAGTCAAGTCCCCATACTTTTTCCATAATTAACTCGGTCGATAATACTTGATTACTATTCATCATAAAGTACTCCATCAGTTGAAACTCTTTATTATTCAATAGCACTTGTCCACTGGCGGATTGCATCGTGAACTTATCGCGATTCAATTCAACATTTCCAACCGTCATCACTGACGATACGAAAACATTTGGACGGCGAAGCAATGATTTCACACGCGCTAATAATTCAGGCGCCTCGAACGGCTTCGTTAAATAATCGTCCGCTCCTTCTTCAAGTCCTGTTACCTTATCTTCTAATTGGCTTTTGGCTGTAAGCATCAGTACTGGCGTCGTGTTTCCGCCCGCACGCAATTCACGCACTACTTCGATTCCTGATTTTTTCGGCATCATGACATCCAACAAGATTAAATCATACGGTGTTGATTCGGCATAAAATAGCGCATCCGCACCATCGTGAACCACTTCCACGCTATACTTTTGCATTTCTAGCATCATTTTCAACGCTTCTGCTAAATCAATTTCATCTTCTGCTACTAAAATTCTCATAGTCGCACCTCTTCTTTTTCTTCAGTATACGTTTCGTACTTAAAATTTACTTAAACCGACTCCTTACATGTGTTTGCAAATGCGACGAGCAGCTCACGCAATTGTTGCTTTTGGTTGCAGTCCAATCCACGCAATGTATGTTCCATCATCTGATGTTGCGCTGGAATTAAATCATCGAGCAACTTCTTCCCTTTTTCTGTTAATGAAATGTGCTTTGTCTTCCAGTCTTTTTCAATCGCAATTAATTCCAACTTGTCTAAATGACGAATGCAATGCGTAATATTCCCCTGCGTCAAATTCAATGTTTGCGCAATCGTCTTTTGATCCATCGTTTGATTTCGGAAAATCAGATGTAACACTTCAAAATGAGTTGGATTTAACCCCACTTCTTTTAATGACATCGAAAAAGTTTTCAAGTTCTCATTGTAGATTTTCATAATCATCATCCAAATCTCATGAGACACATTCATTTTTTCGGATTCTGTAACCATATAAACACCTCTTTCACCGTTTACTTTACTATTGAAATGACCTCCTGTCAAACTCTCTCCTCAATTTACTAAGGAATTGCACTCACTTTTTCCCCTTGTCCAGCCGCCCTTTAAAAGGTTTAACCGAAACTAGGGCTATTTACTGAAAGAGTAAGATAAACGAGTGGCTTCAAATTCTATAGTAGTCATTGTAGCGATTGTAATCGATGTGAATTACTGACACTTGGAATTTATTCCTAGTGTCAGTTTGAAGCTCGATAGACCTGAGACCCAGTCTCAGGTCGGTACAGCATTAATGACTACTATAGAGTTATTTGAAGACACGAAGTGTCTTACTCTTTTTCTCTTTTTCAGAGCACAAAAAGAGCCCTGGTTTCAGGTTAAACCAGGACTCGGAAAGCACAATTTCCCTAGTGAGCTATCCAAATTTTTTTCTGACGAATCAGCGCCACACACGCAATCACTACCACAATGAAAGTTCCGAGTGCTGCTGTTCCGTTAACAGTGAGAGAATATAACCATGGGCTCATTCCTTCTGGTGCATATTTACCCCAGAAAATAACCCCGGCAATATAGTGGAAGAAGTAGCGAACGCCTACTCCTACAAAAGCTGCGGTACAAGCTAACGTAATCGCACTTGTATATTTCTCAGCTTTTAATGCTTTTTGGAACGGACCGTATAGAAGTCCTGCAAGTCCCATCACTGCAAATGCAATGATATATTCGATGAGTACTTGTTCAACAGACAAGAATGCCACTTTACCTAATGCAAAGTGGAGTAATCCCCATAGCAAACCTGCTGCTAAACCTGGTGTCAAGCCGCGACGTAGTGAAAAAATAACAAGAACAATTGCTCCCCACGACGGTGTAAACCACCCAACAAAGTCCGGAATAAAGGACATTGCCATTGACAACGCTGCAATAATTGCAACTTCTACCCACACTAAAACATTTCTCTTCATAAAAAAAGAGCCTCCTTCGTTTATTGAAAAACACAAAGAGACTCCGTCTAAAACTTCGAAATCAAATACAATTCCTACGCACGTACTAACGTAACAGGTTCAAGGGTTTGTATCAACATCTCAGCCAAAATGGCACCCCTTTGTACTTTTCACATATTTAACTGTTTCTAATATACTATCGTAGTATTTTTTTTTCAACTCTAAAACTCTAACTATAAACTTGATCTTCGAAATTTCTACAAGAAAGACCCCTAGGAAAAACCCTGAAGCCGAAATTCAAATCTCTTAATTTAGCTTTGTCTTTTTTAGAAAGTGTCACGTTTAATCATAACTCACCGATAACATCACCGAAAATCCAAATCGCAATAAATACTATCGGATGAGCGACTACAAAAGGAATTACTCCTCGTGCACTCTTACCGTTTTGTAACTACTACTTGTGGTAATAACTCTTCAATAAATGATTTTTCAGCAATTCCTACAGAGAAGGCTGTCGCACTTCCTGTAGCGGCTCCTTGTTTCAAGCTCGCTGCGTAATCTTTGGTTTCAATAAATTTCGCCATAAAGCCTGAAAGCATTGAGTCTCCTGCTCCAACTGAGTTGACTAATTTTCCTTTAGGAACATTCGATGTATAGACTTCCCCGGTTTCACTAAGGAGCATTGCGCCTTCACCCCCACGAGAAATTAATACATTTCGAGCCCCCATGTCTTGGAGTTTTTTCGCATAATCAACAATTTGTTCTTCCGTTTCAATCGTCACCCCAAAAATCTCCCCTAACTCATGATGGTTTGGTTTGATAATGAATGGGTGATATGGAAGACATTTCGTTAATAAATCTTTTGTTGTGTCTAATACTAGTTTAACGCCTTTATCATCGCACAATTTCGCAATCGTTATGTACGCAGAATGATCCATCCCATTACCGGCATTTCCGGCTAAGAATACCACATCGCCCAATTGCAAGTTTGTTTCAAAATACTGTACCAAACGAGCGAAATCTTCTTTGGATACGACTGGCCCATTGGCGTTGATTTCCGTTTCTTCGGTACTCTTTAATTTCAAATTAATACGAGTAACACCGTCGATTTCGATGAAGTTCGTATGAATCCCTTCTGATTGCAACGCTTCTTTAATGAAGTTTCCTGAGAAACCTGCCAAGAACCCTGTTGCTGTATTGTCGAATCCTAATCGTTTCAAAATGACAGACATATTAATACCTTTCCGCCTGCCACGTAGTCTTCTTCTACAGAACGGTTTAATGTGCCAAGTTCACAATTGGGAACTTTAACAACAAGGTCAATCGCTGGGTTAAACGTAATCGTGTAAATCATGCTATCTCTCCTTTATTATGCGTCCATTTCAACAAGACGAATGCTTCCGGCCATACGGTAACGTAAGTCGGCTTGCTCCTTCGTCGTATTTGTGACCATGGTTACTTGATGAAAATCCGCAACCTTACAGAGACTTACTTTAGCAAATTTGCTCGAATCAGCCAAAACATACGCCTGATTACTCTTATTAATCGCAATTTTTTTAATCGTTGCTTCTTCTTCGTCTGGAGTCGTATAACCATAGCTTAAATCGACCCCATTCATTCCAAGGAATGCTTTTTTGAAGAAATAGTCGCGTAATTGGTTTTGAGCAAGAGTCCCCACAACCGCACTGGTTTCCGTTTTGACTTGTCCACCAAGCAGCACCGTCTTAATGCCATAGTCTGCTAATAAGTGTGCTTGTTGCACGCCATTTGTAATGACAGTGACATCCTTTCCTTCTAAATGCGGAATCATCCGAAGCGTTGTCGTCCCCGCATCCATATAAATCGTTTCGCCTTTTGTGACAAGGGATGCGGCGTAGCGCCCGATGCATTCTTTCTCACGTCGATTTGAACGCTCTTTTTCTTTCGTTGTTGGTTCATACTCCTTTGAATAGACGCGTTTAGCACCACCATGCACACGAATCAGCGTTCCTTCCTCTTCTAATAAAGAAAGGTCTCGACGAACCGTCGATTCAGAAGCACCTAGCGCCTCCATTAAGTCTCTTAGGTGTACTGTATCTTCCTTTTCTAATAAGTCCAAAATGATTCTTCTACGTTTTTCAGTAAGCATAAAGCTCCTCCTACAATCGACAAATATTCGTTGAAAATCCGGCCTTTAAACAGTCAAAAACTTCCATATGTATATAATATAATTTATACAGACAATTACATTCCTTATATAATATAAAATTATATAGCAACCGGTGCAAGTAATTTACGTACTTTATGAAAGAGGAAATTACACTATTTGAGATATTTTCTGAATACTTCCGGTAGTATTCTTTCTATAATATTTTTAATATACTCGAATCCTCTTTATTAAGGCATAAAAAAGACGCCAGAGATTCCTCTGACGCCCTTATTGTTCGCTAACGTTTTAATTATTTTTCTTCCGTTTTTTCGTGTGGCAAGATTAAGTTTAAGACGATTCCAGCAATCGCACAAAGCGCTGTCCCTGATAAAGTGACAGGTCCTACTTCAAGCACTGCTGCACCAAGTCCAAGGACTAACATTGAACTTGCGATAATGAGATTTCGCACTTGTCTGAAGTCCACTTGTTTCTCGATTAATACTTTCAACCCATTTGAAGCAATAACCCCGTATAAAAGAATCGCCATTCCACCAAGTACTGCATTTGGAATCGTACGAATCAGTGCTGTGAATTTACCAAAGAAACTAAATCCAATCGCAATCAGTGCGGCATTACGAATTACCGATACCGATGCGATACGTGTTAACCCTACAACCCCTGTATTTCACCGTAAGTTGTATTGGCAGGTCCTCCTAGGAAGGCAGATACGGCTGTTGCGACCCCGTCCCCGATCAGCGTGCGGTGTAAGCCTGGGTCCTTCAAGAATTGACGTCCGCAGATTTCACTTAATACGGTGTGATCCCCGATATGTTCAGCAATCGTTACAACCGCTACTGGCAGAAGCGCCCATGTTTCAGGCCCGAAGTATAAGTGATATTGATGGAAGAATCCGTTTGTATTGAATGGCAAGTATAATTCTGGCAAAGCAATCCATTGTGCTTCAATGACTTTTGTGAAATCTACTAGTCCAAAGAAGATGGCCACGATATATCCACCGATAATCCCGAATAGGAATGGAATAATTTTCAAGAACCCTTTTGCTTTTGTATTAATAAATGCTGTGATGAGGAATGTTACGACCGCAACGAACATTGGCTTCCAGTCACCATCTTTTACAAATCCAGCGTTCGTTACCGCACTATTGGCAAGACCTAAACCGATGACGATAATCATTGGTCCAATGACGATTGGAGGTAAGAGTCGGTTAATCCAATTCGTTCCTAAGAATTTAACAAATAAGGCCACAACAACATAGAGTAGTCCGACTAATATAACCCCTGTTTGCGCAGCGTCTGGTTTCCCTTCCATTTGTGCCATCGCAAATTGCATGGCCGTAATAAAAGCAAAAGAGGATCCCAAGTAAACAGGTACTTTAAACTGCGTCGCAACCATATAGATTAGCGTTCCTAATCCTGACGCAAATAAAGCAACCGATACTGGCATCCCCAATATTAACGGCACTAAAACAGTGGCCCCAAACATCGCAAACACGTGCTGCAAACTCAAGAACAGCCCCGGCACGAGCTCCGGTTTTTGATTCACATCTAACAACAGATCGACTTTTGAAGTTTGTAACTCCATTTTACCCTCTTTTCCGGGCGTTTTTGTGCACACAAAAAGCCCTATGTTTTTAAGCGTAGGGCTAGTCTAATAAACTTGATCTTAGCCTTTCTCACCTCTCTGGATGAGTTTAAAAGCCCTTGCTAGCAGATAGTGTATCACACCTAAATTGGATTTGCTATACTTTTTCCTGTTTTTTTGAAATAAAAGTATTGTCCCCATTATCAATCCCAGTTACAATGGTAACAAGCAACCCTTAAAGTTGCCCAGTCTAACTTTATGGAGGGATCATTTATGGTCAAATCAGTAGAAACTATCACAGAATTAATCGGGAACACTCCCCTTGTGAAACTACGTCGTTTAGTTTCAGACGATTCTGCAGATGTATATGTAAAAGTCGAGTCGTTTAACGCCGGTGGATCTGTCAAAGATCGTATCGCTTTAAACATCATCGAAACAGCTGAGAAAGATGGATCGCTAAAACCTGGCGACACAATCATCGAAGCTACGAGTGGAAATACAGGGGTAGGACTTTCATTAATCGGTGCTGCCAAAGGATACAAGGTCATTACCATCATGCCTGAATCAATGTCTATCGAACGCCGTCAATTAATGAAAGCATACGGTACAGAAGTATTATTAACACCTGCTGCGGATGGATTCGGCGCTGCCGTTGCCAAAGCAGAAGAATTAGCAGCACAACCTGGCTACTTCTGGGCACGTCAATTCGACAACGAAGCAAACCCAGCTATCCACTATCAAACAACTGGGCAAGAAATTATTAAAGCCTTCGACGGAAAAACTCCAGATGCTTACATCAGTGGTATCGGTACTGGTGGTACGATCACAGGTGTTGGCCGTGCGTTAAAAGAAGTGAATAAAGACGTTGAAATCATCGGGGTTGAACCTGAAGAAGCACCATTTATTTCTAAAGGTCAAAAAGGAAAACACCGCATCCAAGGAATTTCTGCTGGTTTTGAGCCAAGCATTATCGACCGCGAAGTTATCGACGGCTTTGAACTTGTTTCAAGTGACGATGCCATCGAAACAGCGAAAAACTTAGCTGCTAAAGAAGGTATCCTTGCTGGTATTTCTTCTGGAGCTGCTGTCACTGCCGCTCTACGCGTGGCAAAACGCTTAGGAAAAGGCAAATCTGTTGTAGTTCTCCTACCTGATACAGGAGAACGCTACCTTTCAACAGGTATTTTCGGTGAAGCGTAATTCATTATAAAAAAAAATAAGAGAAGAGTCTCAGATACTTTATTGCAATCTTTTGAATTTAGTATTTGTGGTTCTTTTTTTGTGCAAAAATTCAGCTAAAAGGCGTTTTGAATCCAGATGTATCATGCATGATACACTCTACTCTTTTTGTATCAATTTTGATACGTATCATTTTTGATACAACTCAACTTTTTGAGTGTAACATCTTTGTTACGTAACATAATTGTTACACTTGAAGCAAAACAAAAACCACCTTGGAAAAATTTTTCCAAGGTGGTTTCACTTTTAAATTCGATTAAGCTTCTTGTGCTTGGGCTTCTTTTTTGTTTCCGAATTTCTTAGCAATATACGCTGTTAAGATTGGAGTTAAAATAGCTGTTACGATTACTGAAGCTGTAATTTGAGTCGTTGCTGTTGCTTCGATTCCTTTGAATGAAGCATCCACTGCTGAAAGTGCAGCTGGTGTAGCGATAGCGCTGGCTGCTGTACTTGAGATGGCAGCACCGGCAACCCCGTTACCACCTGTTAAGCGGTCTGCGGTGATAGATGCAATACCACCGACAGCTGTAGTGATTACACCCTAGTAAAATACCAGGTAGACCACCTTCAAGGATTTGGCCAAAGCTCATGTTAGCCCCTAAACAGAAACCAACGACGATAATGATGGCTGTAATCCCGTTTGAAAGAACTTTCTTCATGTATGGGAAGGCATTTCCCTAACGCAATCCCTAACACAAGTGGCAATACAGTTCCGACTAAGTTCCAAATCGAGATGTTTGCAAGACCTGCACTACTTAATACGGCCATTGTTACCATTGGTCCAACGCTAAGTGTTGTAATCCCAACGGCACCAGCATCGATTTCATCCCCGTATACATCTACAATACCCGCATACATTGCGTTGTTGGCTACTGAAATGGCACCGATAACGGCAACGGCGCTAAGTCCGAGGAAGTTGTCATTGAATACTTTCGCAACCAATAACCCTAAGACTACAGATACCGCAATTTTTGCTAAAATAATCGCTGCCCCACGTCCAACGGCTTTTGGTGTGTTTTTAAGAGAAATGGTACCCCCGATAATGAAGAGGAATGCCCCAACAAGTGGTCCAGCACCTTTCACGATTGGAGTGGTAAATCCACCAATTTGTAATATTTGAGGGAAAAATGTATTAATCACACATCCAATAAACATTGGAATAATGATTGTATCCCCAGGAATTTTAATCTTTTTCATACTGTTCACAATCCTTCTCTGATTTGGAATAAGACTCTAGCTAAAATCAGCCATCTAATGTGATACCGCCATCGCAGTCACCGATTTCCCCTGTAACGAAGCTTGCAAGGTCGCTTGCGAAGAAGAGAATCATTTGAGCGATTTCAACTGGTTCTGCACGACGTCCAAGAGGGGGATCATGCTGATAACTTTTTGGCTCTTTTCTTTATCTTCTGATAAAACTGTTGTCATATCTGTACGAGTGAATGAAGGACATACAGCGTTACATGCGATATTGTATTTACCGCCTTCTTTAGCAACGGCTTTTGTTAAACCATTTAAACCAGCTTTAGAAGAAGCATAAGCAGCAGTACCTAAAAGTCCACCACCAAGTTTAGCAGCAACTGAAGATACGTTTACGATACGTCCACCTTTGTTTTCGATAAAGTGTGGGAAAATTGTGCTAATTGTTGAGAAGCATCCTGAAAGGTTGATGCGGATAGTTCTTTCCCATTCTTCGTATGTTAATTGGTCGAAAGGTTTTGCACTAATAACCCCAGCGCAGTTCACTAAGATGTCTACTTTGCGTTCTGCTAAAATTTCATTCATGCTTTTTACGATAGATTCATGATTTCCTAAATCCATGTATTTGAAGCTTGTGTGTTCTGGTCCGAACTCTTCAACTGTTTTGTTTGCTGCAGCTTCATTAATATCTGCAATGACTACAAAACCGCCGCCGTTAACGATACCGCGAACGATTTCTTTACCAATACCATTTGCCCCACCAGTGACAATGGCAACTTTACCTGTGAAATCCATTAGATCACGTCCTTTGATTTGATATGTTCATTGTATCACTAAATAATGAAGTTTCGCCTTGTTTTGTGGTTAACATTTGTTAACTTTTTAATGTGTTTTTTATGAACTATATGTTCCACTGACCTCACAAAAACCGCAGTACCAAAAGGTTTCTGCAAAGAAAAACAGCCTACAAATAAATTGTAGACTGTTTTGTGTACCATAAAAAAATATTTATTTTTTTAAAATTGAATATAAACATTATATGAGCAAACTTCTCTCAAATAATGGACTAGATCAACGACATTGTCCTGTAAATCACCAAGAGGGACTTCTTCTTTCTTACGACCCTCATAGAAGAATGTAAAATTGAACTTTGCACCCCATTTTTGATTTTTTTGACGAAAAACGGACGCGCTGACTGCTTCTTCTAAGTCGACGACCCTTAAACTCAGTCCCAAAAGAAACTAAAATTCCATCTTTGACAAGCACGCAAAGTTTATCATCAAGATACTCTGCATCATCTAATAACCGTTTCATATTATCTTTATAGTCAGGAAAAATCTCATCAAAACGAGCATAATGTTTTTTGATGCGACGAACGCGAATGATTTGCCAGCCGAATACAATGACAAAAAACACAACAGCTACGATAAACATCGCGATGTCGACAAACCTTGCTGCACTATCCGTAATGGTTAAAAAATGCTTTAGGTCCAATTTATCGAGAGTCGCCTGCACCGAAAGTGGGCTAAGCTTGAATTTCTCTTCAAAGGCTTCCTTCATTTCTGGTGTAATATTCGTTTGAACGCTGGATTTCCCACGTTTCTCCTTCTCATCAACTACACGTATATTCAAGTAGAAGTCTGATGAGGCGAGTGCGTTCGTTTTCTCAGAAAGTGCCTCTTTAAACTCTAGAATTTGTTTAATTTCAGAAGCATCTGTTCTTAGAAACGATACTCCATAATTGTGTTTCACTAAATAATATGTTTCATCGTCTATCTCTAGCGGGCTTGGGTCAATATCTAACACTTTAATCGAAGTGGACGATGCATCAGTTTCCATTTTATAAATGACTTTCTGTTCGTATAATTCACGTCCACTCATAAAACCAAGCGACACTAGAACTCCCACTATTGCCACTGTTAATCCTAACAGGACGGTAAGAATCCACATCCCCCATGTTCGCCTTAAAATCCCTTTATGCAAAACTATTCCACCTTCTTATTCAAAATTCTGTTCCCACTCATCTACTATCTCTATTGGAGCAAGAGTAGCTAAATATTCAAAGAAACGATATTGCGCTTCAATCACATCACTATTGACATCTAATTGCAAAGAAGATCCCGAATGGAAGAACAGCTTCACCTTATAACGAAAATGTCCTTTCCTTCGTGTTCTAAACAATTTAATTTGATCAATACTTTTTACCGAAACAACTTGAAACTCCGAACCGTATAGTACGAGAATATCTTGGTGAACTAACATTCGTAGCGAGGGGGCCCCATAGTCTGCATCTTTCACTAATCGCTCTGGTTGATTCGCATAATCTGGAAATAATGTATTAAAGAGTTTAAACTGTCTACGTAAATAGAAAATCCTTCTGATTGTATTGATGAAGAAAAACAATGCTACAAGCCCCTCCAATACAGGTCCCACGAGAAAATGAGCTACCCCTCTGTCGTCCATCAAATCAAGAAGATGCGTCGTATCGACAGTAGCCCCTCCTTTTGAAAGGTCGCTTTGATTAAATCTCTCTTGAATGATATCCTTAAATTCTTTGCTAATAATGACGATATCTGAGCTTTTCTTTCTCCTGCGAATTTCAGGAAGCACCTGTACATGAAGGTAAAAGTCAGAAGATTCTAAAGGATTTTCTTGAGGAGCAAGTACTTCTTTCACCTCAAGTAGTTTATTTACGCTTTCCTTAATGACGACCTTCATCGCTGTGACACCATATTCATGTTTGACTAAATAATAAGTATTATTCTTTCTTTCAATCGGGTTAGGGTCAATATCCAACACTTTTATCGCTAATACATCATTACTATTCTCTGCCTTATAGACATAGCCTTGCTGATACAATTTTTCAGGGTTCGTATTCATATGAATCGCTGGTTGTATATCAAAATAGCAAACAACCGATAAAACAATAACGATACACCAGTCAAATAGTGTCCTAACAAATATCTTTTTGTTCATCTTACTCTCCGTTAATTATCCTAAGAGTCTAAAATCCACTTTCAATCCTAAGTTGTATTCTTCGTTTAAATATTCCACAAGATCTTTGAGACGTAATAATTGTCTTCTAAAGAGAATCGAGTCGTATTTCTTATTTGCATATTCAAACCGTAAATGAACCCTCATGCCGCCTTTTCGTCTGTTCTCAAATACGAGGTAAGACTTGCTGACTTCTGATAAGTCGATGACAGTAAAGTTAATGTCGTAGCTCACAAGAATCCCTTCCATCACAAGGATTTTGAGTTTCGGATCGACATATTCTGCATCATCCAATAACTGCTTCATATTGTTCGCATAATCAGGGGAAGTACGCATCAAAACGTGCATATTGCGCCTTCAAGCGACGCGTTTGATAAATTTGGAACCCAATAAGTCCAAGAACGATTGCAAGCATGACAAACGTTAATGCCAAATCTCCCCATTGATCTTGAGAAGTGGTCAACTTCAAGATTCTGGATTCATCGATTTTCGTCTTAGTATTTTCTGAATACAGCGGGCTCTCTTTATATTTCTTGTAAAAAGCATCTTTCATCTCAGGCGTCACATTCACCTTGACGTTTGACCCTTTCCCTTTTCTTTGCTCTGGCGTTACACGCACACTCAAATAAAGATTAGATGCTTCGAGTGCATTCTCTGCGTTTCCGGCAGCTTTCTTTGCTTCTAAAACATTGCTCAATTCATCTGATTTTGCCTCGAAAACCGCAACACCTCGCTCATGTTTCACCAAATAATAGTTGTGTCCATTTAACACTAGCGGTTCTGGGTCAATATCCATTACCTTAATCGCTACTGACGAACCCTTATCTGTTACGTAGTAAACTTCATTGGCTTTGTATAAGTCTTCTGCGCTCTGAAACGATTTGAACCCAGCACGTGCTATAATCACCATCACTACAGCCATTATCGCTACTACAACCCATATCGGACCTGTTCTTCTTCCATACCCTTTATGCATTTTGACCCCTGCTTTCTATTGAATTTTTTGACTCATCTTCATTAAACCGCATACCCATTACCATTGAAACGGTATCGATATTTTGGTCCCTTCTTTTTCATTCAAATACTCCACTAATTGGCGAACGTTTTCTGGACGATTCTTCAATTGAATGGTGACTTTCTTATTCCCGCCAAATGCAATATCAATGGCATAAGTGACACTGCTTTTTACCTTTTGGCGACGAACTTCAACATTTCGTACTTCCCGCAGCTTAATCACTCTAAAATCGTTATTATAGCAAACGAACTTGTGGTCCTTCACTAGTACTTTTAGCTTAGGATCAATAAAATCCGCATCCATTGGTAAAGCCTTCATATTTTGGGCGTATAGCGGAAACTCTTTATCAAACACCTCGTATTCTTCCCTCGATGTACGCACTCGTCTATACGCAATGTAGAAGGAGACTAACGCTAATAGAAATACAAAAAGTGTAAACCCCGTCTCCAACAATCGATTTATAAATGAAGTCAAAGTTAAATAATGAAGGAAGTCCAGCGGTAGAGAGTCCCCGACCGGTAAGAGAGTTCCCTTCTTATATTGGGTCGCAAAGTCTTCCAGCAATACTGCTGGTATATGAACGGTAGTACTTCCTCTACGTCCTTTTGTCACTGCTGGCGTTACACGAACATTTAAATAAATATTGGCTTCTTTTAAAGGCTCCCAGCCCTCTGGATTCTCTTTCTTCAAGTCGAGTAATTGTTGAATGTCTTTGGCAGATGCTTGAAGCGGCGTAACCCCATTTTCATGCTTCACTAAGTAATATTCTTTTCCATCGTAAGTGAGGGCCTCTGAGTCTATATCCAACACCCGAATCGCAACAGAAGTTCCTGCATCATTCAAATGATAAATATCTCCTGCCTTATAGAGCGACTCTCCTCCTATGTATCCTTTCACGGTTCCAGAGAAAAAGAAAATCCCTAACAGAATCCAAATTAGAGCGGAACCCCAGAGAAAGATTGTTCTTCGCACGTACCCTTTATGCACCTTTATTTCCTACTTTCTATTGCTATTTTTCCAATCGTCCCTAATCTTAACTGGGACGAAGTAATTCACTTTTCGAACGAGACGATACTTTTCTTCTAGCGTCTTTCCATACGTATTTGGAACAAAGGAACGTCTTCTTGTCTTAAACATAAACTTGATTCCATAATACACACGGCGACCTGTACTCGTACGGTATAGATGAATTTCTTTTATTTCTTTTAGCGGAATCACTGTAAAATGACTTCCGTAAAAGATGAGTACTTCTTTTACGATCATCGCTTCGAATTTTTCATCGACATAGTCTGCTTTTTCTTTAAAATCTATTTGTTCCCATTCGTTATTCGGGAAGAGCGCATCTAATTTCTTAAATGCGAAATAATATTTCACCGATAATCCGATGACTTGCCCTAGCATCAGGAGAACGATTGCGACCATCGCTAGTTGGAATAAGAGGATTGGATGTGTCCAAACATCGACATCTTGGTAAAAATTAAATTGTTCAAACGTTTTAAAATCAAGCATTAGAGCTATTGCCAAGAGTACGATGCTCCCTGCAAATAACAATAAATAACCTTTCATTCGAGCAAAAATTCGTTTACACATCTATACACCTCGTCTGTATTATGTATGTATTATACTAAGTTTTTCTTTATTTGTATAGCTTTAACAGCTGAAAACACAAAAAGAGTGAGAAGAAATGGAATCCCCTCTTCTCACTCTCTTACACCTTAATGATTAAGCGTCTGCCTCTTCGCGTTTCGCTTTAATTTCATCGATTAAGCCTTGTAATTCTGCTTCGTCGAAATGATATTTTTCACCACAGAAATGACACACAACTTCTGCGCCGTGGTCTTCGTCAATCAAGTGTTGTAAGTCATCTACGCCAATCGACATTAACCCTGCGCTGAAACGTTCACGCGTGCAGCCACAATGGAATTTCACAGGCATTTCTTCTAACTCACGAATATTTCCGAACCTAATAATCGATTTAAAATATCGCGTGGTTGTTCTTGTTGGTCAATCAATTTTGAAACCATTGGAATTTCGCTAATACGACGTTCGATTTCTGAAATCGTCGCTTCGCTTGCCCCTGGTAATAATTGAATCATAAATCCACCTGCTGCACGAACAGTTTCGTCTGGATTCACAAGAACCGACACCCCGACAGCCCCATTAATTTGTTCAGAGACTGCTAAGTAATACGTGAAGTCCATTCCGAGTTCTCCATCCACGATTGGTACTTGACCAGAGAATGCTTCTCTCATGTTTAAGTCTTTGATGACCGTAATCGTTCCGTTTGTTCCAACAACACCACGGACATCTAATTTTCCTTTGTCGTTTAACTCAAGGCTTACATGAGGATTTGTGATATAACCACGCATTTCCCCACGACCATTCGCATCGGCCATAATTTTCCCACCAGGGCCATCCCCGTTCACTTGAACCGTGATGCGTTCGTCGCCTTTTAAGCTACTTGCTAATAATTGTGTTCCGATGATTGTACGACCAAGTGCTGCTGTTGCAGAACTCCAAGTGTCGTGTCTGCGTTGCGCTTCGGCGATTGCATCTGTGGCAACCATAGCAACAGCTTTGACCTCATCATTGAACGCTAACACTTTTAATAATGAATCTGCCATTTGTCTCTCCTTTTTTAAAGGAAAAGAGCTGTGACAACAGCCTCAGCTCTCCTACCCTTTGTGTTATTCGTTTTCTGTTGGTCCTTCAAATTCGCTTGGAGCCTCAGTAACATCTGCTACTTCGACTTCTTCATGTTCTTCTGGAACCTCTTTGCCTTCAGCTTGTTCCGCATCGCGTTTTGCTAAGGCTTTTTTCGTTTCTTCAAAACTTGCCGCTTCTGTTTCGCTAGGATATTCATCTTCCGCGATTGGAGCTGGCATTTCACCTGTTTCGAAAAGTGATTTAATTGTACGTTCGTCTAATGTTTCTAATTCTAGAAGTTTTTGAGCAATTAATTCTAATTGGTCTTTATGTTCTTCAAGAATTTGAAGTGCTTTTTCATGCGCTTCTTTCATGATACGACGTACTGCATTGTCGATTTCAAACGCCACTTTGATCTGAGTAACCTTTTGTTTGACCGTAGTCACGTCCGATAAATACTTGATGATTTCCTTCGTATTGAACAGTTCCTAATTCGTCCACCATTCCGTACTCTGTAATCATGCTACGAACAATCCCTGTTGCTTGTTCAAAGTCGTTAGATGCTCCTGTTGTCTTCACGCCAAAGATAAATTCTTCAGCAGCACGACCACCAAGAAGTCCAACTACTTGTTCGAACAATTCTTCTTTTGTCATTAAGAAACGATCTTCTTTTGGAAGCATAATCGCATATCCGCCAGCGCGTCCACGAGGGACAATCGTTACTTTATGAACTACACGTGCATCGCTTAAGACCATACCAACAATTGTATGCCCTGCTTCGTGGTAAGCAACCATTTCGCGTTCTTTCTTGCTGATGGCACGGTCTCTCTTAGCTGGACCAGCGATTACACGGTCATGTGCTTCATCCACGTCTAATGCGTCGATAGCATTTTTATCACGACGAGCCGCTACTAAAGCTGCTTCGTTTAATAAGTTTTCAAGCTCTGCCCCAGAGAATCCTGGAGTTTGTTGCGCGATTACTTTTAAGTCCACGTCTTTTGCAAGTTTCTTATTGCGTGCGTGTACTTTCAGAATCGCTTCACGGCCCTTCACGTCTGGACGACCTACTAAGATTTGACGGTCAAAACGTCCTGGACGAAGTAAGGCTGGGTCTAATACGTCTGAACGGTTTGTTGCGGCAATCACGATGATTCCCTCTGTTCCTTCGAACCCGTCCATTTCAACTAGTAACTGGTTTAATGTTTGTTCACGTTCGTCGTGTCCGCCACCCATTCCGGCACCACGTTGACGACCAACGGCATCGATTTCATCGATAAAGATAATTGCTGGAGCATTTTTCTTCGCGTTTTCGAATAAGTCACGAACACGGCTTGCCCCAACCCCTACGAACATTTCTACGAATTCAGAACCTGAAATCGAGAAGAATGGTACGTTTGCTTCACCGGCAACGGCTTTGGCAAGAAGGGTTTTACCAGTTCCTGGAGGGCCCTCAAGAAGTACCCCTGCAGGAATACGAGCACCAAGCGCTGTAAATTTACGTGGGTCTTTTAAGAATTCCACTACTTCTACAAGCTCTTGTTTTTCTTCTTCGGCACCTGCTACATCAGAGAAGCGCACTTTCACGTTTTGTTTCTTCTGATTTGTCGCACGGCTCTTACCGAAGTTCATTGGATTGTTACGTCCACCTTGACCACCTTGGCTCATAAACATTGTATAGAGTAAGAACCCTAATACCCCAAGTGGTAATACGACTTGTAATAATACGGAAATCCATACGCCTGTTGAGCTTTCTGGTAAAGTTTCAACTTTTGTATTTTTTGATTGAGCCGCTTCATTGATTTCTTTAATCGTTGAGTCGTTTGGTAAGACTGTTGTTCTGAAGTTTGTACTCTTTGTAGTACGGTTATCAAAAATAGATAATCCATTTTGATTTTTAGCTTCTTGGGTCGTTTGCTCTTTCGGGTTTGTATATTCCCCAGTAATGGTATATACAGAATTCGAATATTGCATCTTGAGATCTTTAATTTCGCCACTTTTCAGGCTTTGCATAAATTCTGTGTATGAAATATCTGCTGTAGGACCTTTTTGATCCCCATTAAACATTCCAACAAAAATGACAATAGCACCGAAAAATCAAGATATATAGTAAGCTAGATCTGAATATTGATCGATTGTTATTATTATTCATTTTACCTCCCCATCTTCTTATAAAAAGAAGAACGATAGTATTTTTCACTACCGTTCTATCATAACATATTTGACTTTTTATTGACGAATAGTTTAACTCTTTTTTAATCTTCATAGAACTCAGGTTTTAAAACACCGATACATGGTAAGTTACGATAGAATTGTTTAAAGTCTAAACCGTATCCTACAACGAATTTATTTGGCACTTGAACACCAACATAATCGGCTTCGATGGCTTCTTCGCGACGTTCTGGCTTATCTAATAAAGTCACCACTTTTACGCTTGCTGCTTGGCGGTGTTTTAATAATTCAACCACGTGTTTTAAAGTACGACCTGTATCGATAATATCTTCCACAATAATCACGTGACGATCTTTAACGCTTTGGCCTAAGTCTTTTAAGATACGTACTTCGCCGCTTGATTCGAATTCATTTCCATAACTAGACACATCCATGAAATCAATTTCTAAGTTGCAGTCCATTGCACGGACTAAATCTGCCATAAAGAAAATAGCACCCTTAAGAATACAAATGACTAACGGATCTTTACCACGATAATCTTCCGCTAACGTAGCACCTAATTTCTTAATCGTTTCTTGTAACTGTTCTTCTGATACTAAAATTTCTGACATATCATTTTTTTAACATGTGTGCACCTCGTTTTTGTTTTTCGTAAGATAGAATCATTTTACCAGTTTCCTCTTCAAAGAACAACGGTTGAGCATAGCGATAGCCCAAAATTGCGCGAATTTTTTTCGAGGCGTCTTCCAACACCCAAATCTCCTTGCGTTCTTCGAGTGGAATCTTGGAATTAATAAACCATCTTGAGAGTTTTTGATGTTTGGTTTCACTGGCATCTAGTGCAATCTTGTCTCCCGGTTTTGCATGACGAATCGTGAGCGGGAAGTCCTTTGGATAGACAGGAATTGCAAAATCCGAAGATGTCTTCCCTGTCGTAAGTAAAATTTGCTCGTCTTCATTTGGACGAATTAAGGTATCTTCCGGCTTTTCCAACATATATTCGATATTTGGAACCACTTTTTGACGTCCTTTTTCAAATGAACATTCTTCATAGCGCTTTTTAAACCTCCAGCCATTTGAAAGATCCAGAGTAAGTTGCGCCTTGTCGGAACCCACCTTTTCTAAGATTTGCTCCATCTGCACGACTGAAATCGTCGTATCCATTTGCATCAGCACTTGTTGCAAGAGCAGTCGTTGCATTTCTATCGGTTCTTTCAGAAAGGCTTCGCGATGGAATGTGACTTTTTTCTTTCCTCTTTGGAAGAGCTGTTCTTGTTTTTCTTCTAGGATAGGCATCAAACACGCCACAGCATCTGCAATCATCTGCGCACTCTTTTGGAAGTGGCTTCCGGCATTTGGATTTTCCTCTTTTAAAAATGGAATAACATGATGACGATATCTATTTCTTGTATAGTCATCCGATTCATTCGATTCATCTTCTAAATAAGGAACGTCATACTTTTCAGCCTCTTCGTAGAGCTCTTTTTTCTCATAGGATAGGAACGGACGTAAAATCGACAAGTTTTTCACGTGACGTTTTTCCTTCATCCCAGAAAGACCTTCCAGCGTACTTCCACGCGACCATTTCATTAAAACGGTCTCCAATTTGATCATCTTGGTGATGTGCCAATACTAAGTAGTCCGCCTCATGCTTTTTCGTCACTTCGCGGAAGAAATCATATCTAAAATCACGTAAGGATTTTTCAGAAGCTGTTACGTCCTCTGCTTCTTGCCAATGCTTTGTCTCGATTGGAATTTGATGCAGCTTGCAAAAACGATGAACGAGTTGCTCCTCATCCACGGCTTGAGCTCTCAAACCATAATTCACATGGGCCACTACGAGTCGATCTTTTGCATCGTCTCCAAATAGAGTGATCATCGCATTCAAAAGAACCATCGAATCGACGCCACCGGATACGGCAAGCACATATTTTTTCTCAGTATAGTTTTCTACATTTCTTCTAAAAAACGCTGTTAGTTGATGTTGCATTGGCCTCTCCTTTCTGTCAAAAAAATCTCCTCCAGTTTTCACCAGAAGAGATTGATGGTTTCATTATGAACGGCGACCGCCACGGCCCCCACGTTTCCCTTCAGTGTTACGTTTCAATGAAGTTAAACGGTCTTCAGAGTCTTTCAAGAAGGAACTCATTAGAGAATCGAAATCTGTTGCTTTGCTTGCGAAGGAGATTTCTTTTCGTATGGAGCTGAAGTTCTGCTAGCAGAGCGGTTTTTCTTAAAGTCTTGAGAGTCATTACGCGGTGTGAAAGGTTTCTTAGTACGTGGTTTGTCCGAAGAATCTTCTTTTGGTTTATCAACGGCACGACGAATTGAAAGGCTAATTTTGCCATCGTCCGCAATCGTCATGACTTTTACTTTAACCTCGTCTCCAACTTTTAAAACTTCTTTGATATCTTGAATGTATGAATCAGACACCTCGCTAATGTGAACAAGACCTGTCTTACGATCTCCTAAATCCACAAAAACTCCAAAATTTGTAATTCCAGTAACTTTACCAGGGATTACGTTTCCTACTTCGATTGACATATAAAAAGCGTTCCTCCTTCATTATTCCCTTTTCGATACACGCTTGACGTATCAAAAAGATTCATTGCCTAACGGTTTTGAGTCGTCACCTTAACAACAGTTTCCCCTTGTTCGACTTCTTCTTTTGCTTGTTGTGCTTTATGCTCTGCAGTGTCATTTGGCGTGCTGAAGATGATTTCTCCAGTTTTGCTTAAATAATATTCACTACGTGCTAACTTCGCGATATATTCATCGCTTTGAAGAAGTTCCACTTGCTGTGTTAACGATTCTTTTTGCTTTTCAGCAACTTCTTTTTCAGCTTTTGCTTGTTCAATTTTTTGATCTAATTGACTCGCTTGGCTAAATTGGTTCCCAATCCCGACAATCATTGATCCCGAAATGGCAATCACACCGACTAAAATCAGTTTAGTCATTAGTGAGTGACTCTTGAAAACGGGAGTAGAAGGTTTTTTCTGATTTAACTTGTTGTTCATTGAAATTACATTCGAATTTCTTTTGTTGTGTTTCTTTCGTCACCTTAATTGTCTCCTTTTTTTACTTATACAAACTGAGTATAACAAGAATGACGCTCATCGTCCATGGTTACACTAAGATTTTTTTATAAATTTTTGTAAACTTATTTCGAACTCGCTTTTTGAGAGTAAAATGATTCCGCTCTCCTAACGGATGTCTTCATAATAACTGTAATGTTGCACCGGTTCGAGCCTTCCGTCTCTCACCTTCGAAGATTCAAACGCGGAGTAAGGTACAAGCCCTACTCCGCGTAATTCACATTCGATGCGTATCACATTACTGTTATTGTAGAATCCGTTAGTCTTTGCGGGATCATTTTTTCTGCGCATTTTATAAATTTTATATTTTTTTAGTGTTACCATGAACAGCCACAGAAAAGTGACGTTTCCTGGTTATCTTCCTAGTTAACATCTTCGGTACGGAGTTTTACGCGTTTAATGACCACTTGATTTTTCCGTTTCGCGAATGTAGTTTTTCAAGTTTTCGATAATGATTTCTTCGTCATTATGAATGCGAATCACGAGCTCATATTTTTCGCCATCGAGTTCGCGCGCTTCGACTTGAATCGATTGATAGTCTTCGAAGTGGCAGTAATTATATATCGACTGTACAATCGTTGGGTCTGGAATTTCACAGTAAATATTTACCTGACGTTGTTTCCCTTGTAAGATTGGTTGATAAGCTAATTTTTGCACGATAACGATTATCGCTGCACAAAGGGAACCGAAGAACCAGAATCCTCCGCCAATCGCAAGTCCAATTCCGGCTGTGGCCCAAATCCCTGAAGCGGTGGTCAGTCCACTCACGCGTTTTTCACGCATGAAGATGATCCCCCCACCGATAAAGCTGATACCGCTGACTACTTGAGCCGCCACACGCGCTGTATCGTAATGCGGTGTATCAATGAAGGCTTCTTTTGAAATAATCATCATTAAGCAAGAAGTGAGCGCCACAATCATGTGCGTCTTAACCCCTGCTTGTTTATTTCTGGAGGTACGTTCGTAACCGATGGCGAGTCCACAAATACATGAAATTAAAATCGCCAAAAAGTGACGTAATTCCATCATTGCATTAAATGGTTGAAAAAAATTAATTGCATTTAAATCACGGTTTCCCTCCTTATTTCTTTTTAAAAAAAGTACTATTAATATTACTCTTTTTTTATTTTTTTGTCAACAGAAAACGCATTCAAAATGGATAGGTTTCTACATTAAAAAAAAATACGACAAACTTGCCGTATTCTCCCATTCATTATAATTCTAAATGTCTTCTTTAATCAGCTTCTCTTCAAGAATCGTAAACATTTCCTTAGCGTCTTCTTTTCTCGTTGAGTCCATCAATGCTTCAACTTGGACTAAGACATGTTTGTTCCCGAATTGAATCGCGATTTTATCTCCGACTTTGACGTCTGTTGAAGATTTCGCCACTTTATCATTAATAAACACACGTCCCTTGTCGGCTACTTCTTTCGCAACCGTACGACGTTTAATTAATCGTGATACTTTTAAAAACTTATCGAGTCTCATCGTTTTCCTCTTTTCTACTAAATTTACGTAATAATGTCTTTCCTTTTGGAATCAGCACCCATTCGCGTTTGGTGAATAAATTCCATTTCATCGTTCCTGCCAGGAAAATCACCACTCCTATAGCGGCAAAGACGATTGAAAAGACAAAGGCCATCGTTCTTGAATCTTGCAGCCCTGCAAAATGCCATGCTCCGTATGATAATATCGAAACAATGACCGTCATGCCAAGTGCAATGCCTGTAAGTAGCTGCATAAAATTCCCGTCACGTAGGACACTTGTCATAATGTCTTTTGCAAAAGCCATCATCACAACCATCATCACGCAAAGCCCTAGCGCTGTCGCCAGACTAGCTCCAAGCGTTCCACATATCGCTACGAATAAGTAGTTCGTACTCGCTTTCACTACGAGCCCTGCTGTGAGTGCTAGTAGCGTTTTTGGATATTGATGTTGACTTTGGAAAATGCCGTGCAGTGACATAATGACAGATGCAAAGAAAATACTTGTAACGTAGACAAGAAGCACTGCCTGCCCCTTCGCATCTCCAAAGAGTGCGGTATTTAACCATGGCAAGATGGCAATCATCCCCATCGTTGCGACTACCGAGAAAGTAATCGTCATTCGAAGAAGCGACGCGGATAGTCTCTTAAATTCTAAGTCATGTCCTTTCTTGAAGGCACGCGATAACATCGGCATATAGCTTGATGAAAATCCGACGCCAACAACCATTCCTAATTGAACAAGCGGTTGTCCACGGTCGTAAATCCCTTTAAGGTCCTTTGCTACTTCTGGAAGCATTCCTTGGTCTGTTAGCACATTATAGACAGAGAATGAATCCACCAATTGGAACAAGACTAAGATTGAACTAAGCAGACAGATGGTTCCCCCTTCAAAGGCAAAGCGTTTAAAGAGATGCCCAAATGTCGGCACTTCCATTTCTACTCGCGTAATCGTCAAGCTGTCGAGCGGATTTTTCGTTTCTTTCAATACATAATACAGCATCACAAGAATCGCAAACACGGCCGCAATCGTCGCACTCGACATCGCCCATGTGCCCATCGTGTAGTAGTCTGAAATGGTGCTACCAAATAGACTCGCCACAAAGAGAATCACCGCGACACGAACGACCTGCTCCACCACTTGCGAGATGGCAGTCGGCATCATTCGAAAGCTTCCTTGGAAATAACCCCTTGTGATGACCAGAAATGGCATCAATAGAAACATCCACGATACGCTTTGAACGACTGGCAAGAGCTCTACGTCTCCCATCCAGTGGGCAATCATTCCCGCACCCAAATGGAGGAAGGCAAAAATCCCCACTCCAATAAGGCTCGCAATCAAGAATAACTGCTTCAATAATTTCTTTAAATGTGTCGATTCCAAGTATTCCGCGACTACATTGGACACGAATACCGGGAATCCCGTTAACGCAAAGGTCATGCCGATTCCATAGATAGGATACACCTGCTGATATACATAAAATCCGGTGTTGCCCACCATATTTTGGAAAGGAACTCGGTACACCGCGCTTAAAATCTTAGCAATAAACGCGGCAATCGAGAGCGCAATCGCCCCTTGCATCATCCCTTTACTATTTATCTTCTTCATGTTTTTCCTCATCGCGGGCTAAAATTTCCCCGCATGTTTTTACAAACAGTTTAACTTGCTCGAGCCATAAGTCAACAGGCTTTTGCGTGATATTTAATAAAATCTGAAGACTTTCGCCCTTGTTAGCTACTTGCGCTGGTAATTTCACCGGACCAAGCGCTTCAAAGACGGGCACCCCTTGCAAGCGAGTCGCACTTGGAGGTGCAATCGTAATCGTCACCGAATTGTCTTTGCGTTTAATCGATACGACGTCAATCTCGTTGGCATAATGCTTAATGAGTCCAACCTCTGCTAATGCACTGACTTCATCTGGGAAGTCACCGAAGCGGTCAATAAAGTCATCGAGCAATTCTTCATAAGCTTCCACGCTATCAATCGAGCGAATGCGTTTATACATCTCGATTTTTTGACGTTCGTCTTGAATATAGCTTGCTGGAATATAGGCATCAATTTGCAAGTCGATTTCGACGGTTTCTTCGTCCGACTTCACTTCTTTACCTTGTTTCTTCAACACGGCTTCACTTAATAATTGAGAATATAAGTCGAATCCGACCGAATCGATAAATCCGTGCTGTTGTTTTCCAAGCAAATTCCCTGCCCCACGAATCGATAAATCACGCATAGCAATCTTGAATCCAGAGCCCAGTTCTGTAAAGTCACGCATCGCTTGCAGACGCTTCTCGCTGACTTCGGTTAAGACTTTATCGGGTTGATACATGAGGTACGCATAGGCAATACGGTTTGTACGTCCCACACGTCCACGCAATTGATACAACTGCGAAAATCCCATATGATCGGCATTTTCAATAAAGAGGGTATTGACGTTTGGAATATCTACCCCGGTTTCAATAATCGTGGTCGTCACTAACACATCGTATTCCCCTTCAATAAATTGGTAGAGAATATTCTCTAGCGTCGTTTCACTCATTTGACCGTGAATCACACCCACACGACATCCTGGAACGAGCGCTCTAAGTTCGTCCGCCTTCTTCTCAATCGTTTCGACACGATTGTATAAATAGAAGACTTGTCCTCCACGAGCCATCTCGCGTTCGATTCCGTCACGAATCGTCATCGGATTTTGTTCCATCACGAAAGTTTGAACCGGATAACGGTTTGCTGGAGGTGTCTCGATTACAGATAAATCACGCACCCCAAGCATGGACATATGCAGAGTTCTTGGAATTGGCGTTGCCGTCAGCGTCAATACATCCACTTGCGATTTCAATTGTTTCAAACGTTCCTTATGCTTCACTCCAAAGCGTTGTTCTTCGTCGACAATGAGAAGTCCTAAATCTAAAAACTGCACGTCTTTTGAAAGCAGACGGTGAGTCCCAATGACGATATCCACTGCTCCTTTGCGAAGCTTTTCAATCGTTTCCTCTTGTTCTTTTTTACTGCGGAAACGACTTAATAATCCGATAGTAAATGGATAGTCCGAGAAGCGTTGTACGAAATTCTCGTAATGTTGCTCGGCAAGAATCGTAGTTGGCACGAGAACAGCCGCTTGTTTTCCATCCATGACTGCCTTGAAGACTGCACGCATGGCTACTTCCGTCTTCCCGTATCCAACGTCCCCGACAAGCAGACGGTCCATCGGTTTGTCCTTTTGCATGTCTTCCTTAATTTCTGCCACACTTCGCAATTGGTCTTGCGTTTCTGTGTATGGAAAGGCTTGTTCGAATTCTTGTTGCTCGACAGTATCGCGGCTAAACGCATAGCCTTTTCGGCGTCACGTTTGGCGTATAGTTCAATCAATTCATCGGCGATATCTTCAATCTTGGCCGTTACTTTACGTTTCGTCTTCGCCCATTCCGTACCACCCAATTTATTGAGTTTTGGAACTTTGGCATCCGACGACACATATTTTTGAACGAGCTTAATTTGAGAAACTGGGACAAATAAATTTCCACCATCTTGATAGTGAATCGACATGTAGTCTTGGTGGATACCGCCTATTTCTAAGGTCTCCATCCCTTGGTACACACCGACTCCGTGATTCACGTGAACCACATAGTCTCCAACGGCTAATTCGGTATAGCTCTTCAACCGTTCTGCGTTCGAGATCTTTTGATTTCGCGGCGCACGTTTCGTGAGTTTATTGAATAATTCGCGTTCCGTTAAGATAGCAAATTTATCTTCTGGCAACTCAAATCCATTGTGCATCTTGCCGACCATGATTTGGAGTTGTCCTTCTAGCACGGCCCCGTTCGAAATCACACTCTTGATTTCAAAATCGGCAAAAGTTTGTTCAACCTTTTGCGCGCGTTTGGCATCATCGACTAAAACGATAACGGTTGCGCCTTGTTTCTTCCAACGGTCCGCTTCGACTTTCACCATCGGCATTTGCGAGAAGAACTGCGTCATGGTACGTGTCGTAATCGGATGAATCGCATCGAGCGCGAGTCTTCCAAGCCCTTTTTGAAAAATGGCTAAATACGTTCTCGAGAGCGGACTTTCTTTTAATACTTTTCGTCCATCTTGAACAAGCGACAATCCAGAAGCAATCGCACCCGTTTCGATATGGTGCGTCTTCCAATAGCCTGCCTCTTCTTCTAAGGTTTTGCTCTTTTCGATAAAACGAGCGTAGTCATCAATAATGAGGTACGCATCTTTAGAAACATAATCTAATAAGCTAGTCTTCTCAGGATAAATACATTCCAAGAAGTATGTTAAGTTTGATGGGATTTCCCCATTTTCTAATTGCGCATCGATAGCTTGTTGAATATTTTTAACTTGATCTTTTCTCTCTGGACTTTGAGCCGCCTTCACGTCCTTCTCATAGAGCGCGTGGATTTTAGCTTGCGCCTTCCAGACAGCTTCCTTTTGAAGCGGCAAGTCTGTGGCTGGTAAAATGCGCACCTCTTGAATCACATCCATCGAACGTTGCGTCTCCGCATTAAACGCGCGAATCGAGTCCACTTCTGTGTCAAAGAAATCAAGACGTAGTGGATATTCTTGGTCTAATGGATAAATATCGACAATACTACCACGAAGCGCAAATTCACCAGGAGTCGCCACCATATTTTCACGGCGATATCCTAATTCCACTAACTGCTCGACAAAGGCATCCATCGATTCAATTTCAGACCCCATCGCCAGTTCAATCGAGCTCTTCTTCCATACCGCTGCTGGCACTAAGAGCTTTTGAATCCCAGATAGCGGCACGATAACGATCCCTTTTTCACCACGACTTAAGAAATCGAGCGTGCGAATGCGTTGGCTCACCACATCCGGCGACACTACTGAGAAATCCGCCGCAAGCGACTCTTCTACCGGGAAAAGGTGTACAACCTCATCGTCATACCACTCCGATAACTCTTCGTAGGTTTGCGTTGCTTGTAAGAGCGTTGGCGTCACAATCACTAATTGCTTGTCTAATTTCTCAAATGCGCATGACTCGGCCAAATGCTTTACAGATCCACTGAGACCTAGCACGAGTTGACTCTCATGTAAATCAAGAGTATCGAACCACTCTTTAAATCCTTTCAGTTTACTAATGGTTTGGTGCAATAATTGCATAATATTCTCCTTTTTCCAACGACAAAAAGAGACCGCAAAAAAATTTGCAGCATCTCTTTCCCTCTATTTGTTAATTAAATTGATTCATTGTTTTAACGAAATCGCTCGTTTCAATCCACGAACGAATCGCATCGACACTCTTTTGCACAGCAAAAATAATGTCCTCTTCTTCCTCTTTTTCAAAGCGGTTGAGTACATGTCCTACGACCGTACGTCCATCTTTTGGACGCCCAACCCCCACTTTTATACGGTTAAACTCGCTCGTACCGAGGCACGAAATAATACTCTTAATTCCGTTATGTCCTCCGGCGCTGCCTTTTTGACGAAGACGAATCTTTCCAACCGGCAGATCCATATCATCATAAACGACAAGCAAGTCTTCAATTCCAATTTTAAAATAATTCATCAGCGGACGAATCGCTTCCCCCGATAAGTTCATAAATGTCAATGGCTTCATGAAGATGACTTTTTCGCCACCGATTTGTACCTGCGCAAATACTGCATCAAAGAGTGCCTTATCAAAATCAAACTTCTCTTGATAGGCCACTTCATCCATTGTCATGAATCCGACATTATGTCTTGTCCCTTTATACTTTGCTCCAGGATTCCCTAGACCAACGACTAATTTCATACTTTCACCTATTCTTTTTTCTTCTATTGTGCTATTATACCATACCCCTACACCGTCCCGTTATTAATTCACTTTTTCACGAAATTGTGTTTTTTATGTATTATTTGTCATAAAAAAAGGCCTTCTGAAAAATCAATTTTTTTAAAAAAATCGTGCTATACTTGTTTATGGATATTCCATCACTAATTTTTTTAGGAGGTATGAATATGGAAAAAAATCTCAAAAAAACATGGTAATAAAGTAATTTTTAGTCGGTGACGGTGCCGTTGGTTCTAGTTATGCATACGCACTTGTATTACAAAGGGATTGCTGAAGAACTAGGAATTATCGACATCAATTTCGAGAAAACAGAAGGCGATGCGTTAGACTTATCACATGCCTTAGCTTTCAATGCCCCTAAAAAGATTTATGCAGCGACATATGAAGACTGCCACGACGCAGATATCGTATGTATCACAGCAGGTGCTCCTCAAAAAAACCTGGCGAAACTCGCTTGGACTTAGTTTCTAAAAATTTAAAAATCTTGAAAAACATCGTAGACTCTATTATGGCGAGCGGATTCAACGGAATCTTCCTAATGGCGACTAACCCAGTAGATATCTTAACTTACGCAACTTGGAAATTCTCAGGACTTCCAAAAGAACGCGTTATCGGATCTGGCACTTCTTTAGATAGTGCTCGTTTCCGTCAAACAATCGCTGAATTAGTCGGCGTTGACGCTCGTAACGTTCACGGATATATCATGGGTGAACACGGGGATACTGAATTCCCAGTTTGGTCACATACAAACGTCGGCGGTTTACAAATTTATGAATGGGTTCGTCAAAATCCACACGTAGACGAAGAAAAATTAGTCGAAGTATTCTTCCAAGTACGTGACGCGGCTTATGAAATTATCGCTAAAAAAGGTGCAACTTACTACGGTATCGGCGCTACTCTAGCACGTATTACAAAAGCTATCTTAAACAACGAACAAGCGATCTTCCCATTATCGGTATATCTTGAAGGTCAATACGGACAAAACGATATTTATATCGGAGCTCCAGCCGTTATTGGACGTGAAGGAATTCGTCAAATCATCGAAATTCCTCTTGCAGACTCTGAACAAGAAAAAATGAACTTATCTGCAAAAACATTGAAATCTATCTTACACGATGCTTTCGAAAAATTAGAAGCAGAAAATAACTAATGAAATCACAAAAACACCGGACCAAGAAAATTCTTGATCCGGTGTTTTCTTGTTCTTAAAATAACGCAAATAGCGGAACAAGTAGAATCGGCATAAAAATGGCTGGCAAGAAGTTTAATACTTTAATCTTCGTAATCCCTAGTAAGTTCATCGCTAAACCAACTAAAAGAACCGACCCAACCGCGGACATCGATACGGTTACCACATCATTCAAATGCGGAGCCACTAGTTGAGACAAGCCCACTAAAATTAACTCATACGCAATGACCGCCACTGCAGAAAGCCCTACTCCAATCCCTTCCGTTGCTGCAAGGAAAATTGAAGTAATCCCATCTAATACCGACTTCGTTTGAAGCAACGCTGGATCTCCAGTAATTCCTAACTGGATAGATCCCATTGTAGCAAGTGCCCCTACGCAGAAAATCATGACTGCCGCAACGAACCCTTCACCGATATTTAAATTGTTTTCTTTGCCTTTTGATGCCTTCTCTTGAAGCCAGTCTGAGAACTTACGTACTCGCTCCTCCATTTGAAGCCCTTCTCCGACAACTCCCCCACATACCAGAGATAAAATCATAATCAAGCTATTCGGGATTTGAATCGCGCCTTTAATTCCGACTAGGAATACACATAGCGCTAACCCTTGCATGATATGTTGTGCGAAACGCTCTGAAATAATGTGTCGTAAAAACACACCTGCAAGCGCTCCGATGACAATTGCTGTTCCATTTATTAATATAATCACTTGAAACTCCTTCATTTAAACTGTCACGTGAAGGAATTTCTCTCCTTACACTATTCCACAAACAAACTTTGCGGATCTTCAAAAGGACTTGCACCGTCCTCTTCAGTCTCGTGTTTTCTCTCTAAGAAGTACACTTCCTCAATCACCACTTCGGTCACATACACTTCTTGATGATTCTTGTTAATGTAGCGACGGGTATTGAGTCGCCCTTCCACGCCAATACGGTCTCCCTTTTTGACAAACTTGCCGATACGTTCTGCAATTTTACCCCAGGCGACCACTTGGATAAAGTGTGAATGATAGGAATCATCGCTATTTCGGTATACATTTTGCACCGCAATCGTATTATTAAACACACTCTTTCCGGAAGGTTGAAGCTTTTGCACCTCTACCTCTTTGACAACACGACCAATTAAAGATACTAAGTTCATAAGACGAACCTCCTATAGTTTTTTCTATAGTAAGCTACGCCCCACATCCTCTAATTGGCTTTTCCTTCTTCTCTTAATTTTTGAGAAAATTCAGAAATCTTACGCAGTCTGTGGTTTACCCCTGATTTTGAAATAGGCCCAGAAGGTAACATCTCACCTAATTCTTTCAAACTAATTTCTGGATTCTCCAAACGGATTTTTGCAATATCCGATAATTTATCCGGCAAGGCATCCAGCCCCACTGTATCTTCGATATATTGAATCTCTTCGATTTGACGAGTGGCTGCGTTCACCACTTTATTAATATTGGCGTTCTCGCAGTTTACTAAACGATTCGCCGTATTTCGCATATCACGAATAATTCGGATATCTTCAAAATGCAACATCGCTTTCGAAGCATGAATCACGGCAAGGAAGTCTGCAATTTTCTCGGCTTCTTTCAAGTACGTGATATACCCCTTACGACGCTCAATCGTTCTGGCATTCAACCCAAACGCATTCATCATCTGACAAATATCGTCGTTATGCTCTTCGTAAATCGAATAAATCTCTAAGTGATAACGGCTCGTTTTCGGGTCATTAATCGAACCACCAGCCAGAAACGCCCCACGAAGGTAGGCACGCATCTTCTCTTCGTCTTCTCGAACGTTCTCCGGAACGCGCATATTAAATAAGCCGCTCGACTTGATATTCAAGTCTTCCAAAATCTCTTCTGTTCCATGTTTTAAACGTACGATATACACATTGTTCTTCTTCAGTTTCATCTTACGGCGAACCAAGAGTTCACTTTCCACTTGATAATACTTCTTCAAGAGCACATAAATCCGTCTGGCAATCGTCGCGTTTTCCGTTTGGATATTTAAAATCAATTGACGATTCAAAATCCCAACCGCCCCATTCATTCGAATGAGCGCCGCAAGTTCATATTTTGAATAATCATATTGCACTTCTAGTTGCGTTAGTTCTTGTTTTGTTTCTGCAGCAAATGATAGTAAGGACACAGGCCTCCTCCTTTCTCTTCTAGTCATGTTGAAGGAGCCAAGAGGAAGTCTTGGCTCCTATTTCATTCGTTATTATTCAATTCGTGCACTTTGTAGAAGACGGAATAATTCGTCGATGACCTTTTCACCATCATGGTATACGCCTTTTTCGCGTAATTTAATAAAGTCAGACGACACTACTCGGCATCCCTCGTCGCGCAATCCTTGGAAGTCGTACTTCACTTGGTAAAGATACTCTTCGTTCTTTTGTTGGTTTAAGTACTCTTCTGGCACTGCCTCTGTATTCACGAGGACGGTGTCGATGAACTGAGTTCCTAAATGGTCATGCAACACGCGTACATGATCTTGCATCGGTAAAGTGTTCCGTTTCACCAAGTTGCGTCATGATGTTACAGATATACACCACTTCCGCTTTCGTTTCACAAACGGCTTGACCAATATCACTAATCATTAAGTTCGGCAAGATACTAGTATAAAGACTACCAGGTCCTAATACAACCATATCGGCTTCCATAATCGCATTGATGACTTCACGTGCCGCCATTGGAGTTCGGCTTTCATCGAGCTTACGATTTTCGTCGTAACAATGTACGGAAACCTTTTTAATCTTCTTACGATATTTTACAAGCTCAGACTCACCGTCTACAATCGTTCCATCTTGGAATTCAGCACGGAGTAATAATGGCTCTTCAGCGGCAGGATACACATGTCCTTCGACCGCCATCATACGGCTAAGAAGACGAATCGCGTCGAAATATTATTGCCACGCATCTCTGTTAAGGCCGCAATGATTAAGTTTCCAATCGCATGTCCAGCGAAGAATTGGTCGTCGGAATTAAAACGATATTGGAAGATTTCTTTTTGTAAAGCGTTCATCGGAGAAAGAGCAATCATACAGTTCCGAATATCTCCTGGTGGCACAACGTTCATATAATCTCGAATGATTCCTGAACTTCCACCATCATCGGCAACCGTCACAATCGCAGTTACATCCGCATCTCTCTTACGAAGATTTCTCAGTAAAACTGGAAGCCCTGTTCCTCCACCAATAACAGTGATTTTCGGACCTTTCTTCCTCGGAGGGTTCGGTGTTACCTCAAACATCATGAGCGTCCATTCCCTTCTTTACGACGATCTTTGTCGCGGTGAGAGATTGTCACGTTGTAAGAGTCTGATAATAATTCACGTCCGATACGTTCCGCAAAGGCTACTGAACGGTGTTGACCACCAGTACATCCGATGGCAATTGTCACGCTCGATTTCCCTTCTTTTTTGTAGCCTGGAATTGAGAAGTCAAGTAAGTCCATCAATTTATGATAGAACGTCTTCGCTTCAGGTTGACTCATCACGTAATCATACACTGGCTCATCTAGTCCCGTTAATGGACGTAACTCAGGGATATAGTGTGGATTCGGTAAGAAACGTACATCCATTACCACATCCGCATCGATTGGAAGCCCGTATTTAAACCCAAATGACATGACTTGAATCGTGAAGACTCCCTCCTTACCTGTTGAGAAAGCTTGCATGATTTCTTCACGTAACTTACGAGGTGAAAGATTTGTTGTATCAATCACTTTGTGAGCGTGTCTTAATATCTTGTAATAAACGACGTTCCGCAATAATACCATCGTAAATACGCCCTTCTCCAGCAAGAGGGTGTGTTCTTCTTGTTTCTTTGTAACGTGAAACAAGCGCATCATCGCTCGCTTCTAAGAATAAAATTTTCGTTGTAATAAATGATGTGTTATCAAGGCCTGCAATAGCGGACATGATTTCATCAAAGAACGCGCGTGAACGTAAGTCGATTACGAGCGCAATTTTTGTGATTTTTCCTGATTCTTTTACTAATTCCCAGAATTTTGGTAATAGACTTGGTGGCATATTATCAACACAGAAATATCCCATGTCTTCGAAACTTTGCATCGCAACAGTTTTCCCTGCCCCACTCATACCTGTAATGACGACTAATTCTAATTGATCTACTGTCATTGTCATTCTCCTATCTCTAACGATATTGTTATCTTTACAATTATAACATATCCGGGCGTGTCATTGTTAACTTTTTAGCGAAAATACCCCTTTTATCGCACAAAAAACGAGGGTTCCCCCCTCGCTTTCATTAATCTTTCACTTGCAGCACTTCAGACGGAATCTGAATATGAACCGTCGTCCCTTCTCCAACTGTTGATTCTACACTGAGTGAGACCCCTAAACGCTTAGCAATCTCTGCAGATAAATAGAGCCCTAGCCCTGTCGATTGGTGGTTCACACGACCGTTGTAGCCACTAAATCCACGTTCAAAAATCCGTTTAATATCATAAGCAGCAATCCCTATTCCCGTATCTTCAATCGTTAACGTATCTTCTTCAAAAAGAATACGAATCGTTCCCTCTTCAGGCGTATATTTCACCGCATTCGATAACACTTGCTCTGTGATAACGCCTAACCATTTCGAATCCGTAACCACTTTTTTCCCTGTAGGATTATAGTCCAAATGCAATTTCTTCGAAATAAAGAATGTCGCATATTTCTTCAAGAGTGGACGAATCACTTCATCAATAGAGATGGTTGAAATCGATAAGTCCTGATGGAAACTTTCCATGCGAACATAATGCAGTGCTAGTTCTGTATAAGTCGTAATCCGAACGAGTTCTTGACTCAATAAAGATTTCTCAGTTGTTTGAGGCAACTCACGAATCAGCAACTGACTCGCAGCGATACTCGTTTTAATTTGATGCGCCCATAAAGTATAGTAGTCCACATCTTCCTTGCGAAGTTGCTTCATCTTCGTACTTAACCCTCGCATATCCGACTTTTCTTGTTGAATCGCTTCGTACAAGTGTGCAATCGCTGGTGAAAATCCATCCTCAAGCGTCGCCACTTCCTGCTGCAAACTTCGAACGACTTCTTTATACTTTCTCCAATCGTGCCACAAAAGTGCACCCGCGACTACCAAAAGGAAAAAGGCTAGGAGAAACAAATAATAGCCGACTTCTGAACTTAGCCAATTAAAGACGAAGAAGAACCCAATCGAAAACACTTCGATGAAGACCAGCGCCCCGAGTAAGAAGGCATGCGATTTGAACCAAGCGATACTAAATTCAACTTTTGTTTTCATTCAATCACTTCCGCCAATCCATACCCGACGCCTTTTTTCGTCGTGATTAATTTTTCTAAGCCGATTTCTCCCAGACGTTTTCGCAAACGAGCAATCGTCACGGATAAGGTATTATCATCGACAAACACATCGCTATTCCACAATGCATTCATTAAATCTTCTCTTGGTGCAATATCGCCTTGTTTTTCAAACAATACGCGCAAAATGATAAATTCATTCTTCGATAACTCAATGACATTGCCCTCATATGAAACTTTTCCGCTTCCAAGCTGCAAGGCAATCCCCTTATATTCCAGCCAATCTTTCTGCTGAACGAACTCATAACTACGACGCATCATCCCTTGGATTTTTGCGACCAATACACTTGGTTCAAACGGCTTTGTCATATAATCATCCGCGCCCATATTAATCGACATCACAATATCCATCGCTTGATCCCTGGATGACAGGAACATAATCGGCACCTGAGACACCTTACGAATCTCTTGGCACCAATAATAGCCATTATAAAACGGCAATGTAATGTCCATAATCACCAACTGCGGATTAACTGCTAAAAATTGAGTGTACACTTGCGAAAAGTCTTCCACCGCAACCACTTCATAATTCCATTTTTCCAATTCTTGTACAATTGCATCACGAATGACTTTTTCATCTTCGACAATCATTATTGTTTGCATACACTCACCTCGTTTTCATTGTATCATCTTTCCAATTCACAGAAAACCATCTATTTCCTAATTTCTCGTATCATTTCCCATAAAGTCGTTTGATGATCTTGCTCCGTTCCAATCTCATATTCGAAGCCATTAGACTCATCAACACCTAAGATAAAGAGCTCTACCGGCTGCGATTCGTCTATCCCCAAAATCCGACTGACCACTGGAAGTTGAATGTTATATTTCAGATAAAAATTCATTATCCCCAGTAGGACTTTCTTCTTTCTTCGTATAATTCTTATTTACCAATTTTGCCTTTGCCAAAATATCTTTTTTCAATTGCAATTCCTGGAATAAAAACTTTCCTTGTGGCCAGAGTTTTTTCGCCTCTTCTTCATTTTCAAAAACAAACTTTCCATCTACATATTGCAACGTCAGGCTTTTTTCCTCTTCCTTAGTTTTAGAATTGAGCTGCTTAATCGTTCCAACTAGCGGCTTCCCTTTTTCCCTAGCCTCAAGATAAACAAATACATTCGAGTCACCGACTACACGCATCTGACTTACGGTAAATCCATTCGGAAACTGCTCAAATAAATCTTCAATATTTTTTGTCGGATAAACACGGCTCAATTCTTTCCCAGCCAGCTCTTCAAGATACCCACGACTCGTGTGATCCGCACACCCTACTAACATCGCTACGCATAACATCAATAGCCCAATCCACGACCATTTCTTTAACTTCACACACAAAACCTCACTTTGCAATACAGTGCCTTCATCATACCATATCCCGCCTATACCGTAACATTCCCTAACAAAATCCTAAACTTTTCGCAATCTCAACATAAGAATCTCCAATCCATTTTAAGCACATTCCTCTTTCGAATGAAGGAATACTTGCACTCACTTCATCGAAGCAACACAACAACATTAAGAGGCAAATATAAAAAGCTACGCGTTTTCGGATAACATAGTAGCCATTATAGCGATGAGTAATCGATGCGAATTACGGATGGTTGGAAATTCATTTCCTACCATCCGTTTGAGGCTCGATAGGATTGAGACCTTGGCTCAATCCGGTACAGCTATATTGGCTACTATGGGTTTATCCGAAAATAAAGCGTAGCTTTTTTCATATTTTATTATCCCACCACAGTCTTAAAGTTGTTGTTGACTGTTGCTTCGATGACTGGATGTTTGCGCAAGTATTCCGCAATGAGCTCCGTCATGTCGATCTGCACCTCACGCACAATCTTCTCCGGCTTAAACATACTATAGTTTCCGCCACCAACTGCACGATATTGGTTTGTCACTACTTCTAATTCATCCGTATCTTGAACGGGTTTGCCATGATACTCTAAGCGAGTCACACGGTCGCCGAATGGTCTAGTGAAGTCTAATGTATACTCGATTCCTTCGTACATATCGTAGTTGTAGAATTGAGGTTTTGGTTCCACATATTTAGGGATTGAAGACCGCTTGTCCGTTTTCAACGATGAAATACGTCGCCACACGCTCAAGAGCCGCTTTCAAGTCCGCACCGCTCACTTTTAGAACGGCTAAAGTATTTGGATAAATATAGTTGGTAATCACGTCACGCATACGGATTTCTGAGTTGAATCCACGTCCGTCATTGTTGAATAACGCAGTTCCTGAGATGTCCGCACCGCTGGCTTCCATTTGAACCTTATTGATAAATTCAATATATGGATGCTCGCTTAAACGGGCTGCATGTGGATCTTTAATGGTCATATCTCCAACGACTTTTCCAACTGGAGTATCTAACCAATCTTCCACTTCTGCTTGTAGGTCGCTAAACATTTCTAATACAGCTGGGTCGGCAGGGACGCCTTCTGTTGGATGAAGTTTTGCTTCGCTTGAAACGACTGTATACTTACCGTCTACTTTTTCCACTTCTAAGCTGATTTCACCCACATACGCACCGCGGTATCCTGGTTGAATCACTGGAACGCCATTCACTTTTTGTGCAATCACACGGTGTTGGTGTCCTGTCACTAACGCATCGATTCCTTCTACTTGCGTCACAATCGCATACCCTTCGTTTTCTCCTGTTAAGAGTTCAGTTGGGTCACCGCATGAAAGGTCGCACTCGAATCCTCCGTGGTAGGTTACAACGACAACATCCGCCACTTTACGCATTTCTGGAACGTATTTCTTCGCTGTTTCCAACGCGCTCACGAATACTAAATCTTTGACCGTTGCAGGTTGTTCCCAATTTGGAATATAAGGTGTTGTAATCCCTAAAACTGCGATTTTCACACCGTCTTTCTCGAACACTTTGTAAGGTTCGCCAAACGCTGGCTTGCCGTCTTTTGTTAAAATGTTTGAGCAAAGAATTGGGTGGTTATAAGACGCAATCGCTTCTCTTAAGTAGTCTAACCCATAGTTAAACTCGTGGTTTCCTAAAATTCCTAAGTCATAGTTTAAGTAGTTCAATACTTTTGTTAAATCAGAGGCTACTTTTGAATCTTGTTTACGAACATAGTAGCTTAATGGTGACCCTTGAATGAAGTCCCCGTTTTCGATTTGAATCACAGGACCATTCGCTTCTTCTTTTAAGCGACGAATCACAGTTGCAGCCTTCGCCGTACTGAATCCTAAGTCCATGTTTCTTTCTGTATAGTTTGTCGGTAACACGTACCCATGCATATCACTAGTTTCAATAATTTTAATTTCCATAATGCGCCTCACTTTCTACAAATTCACACACTATTGTACCATAAAAAAGCCCTATCACAAAGGTTTCTCTGTCTGCAATATTTCTGCAATTTTTATCAAATGTCTTTCCATTTCGAATCGTAATCGTCTTATAAAAATGGTTGCTTCAAAAATCTTATTATGGTAAGTCGTTTTTTTGATACTCTGCCTCATCGATTTTCGCTCAGAAGACTGCACATTTCCCGATATAAACTTTTTTTCATTATAAAATGCAGAATCTTCTATAAATCGGAGAACCTCGCTCACTATCTGTCCCCCGTGAGAAAAAAACAAAATATCTTTTCTAGCAAAGTCATCCTTCCACCATTCCGGAAGCCCCGCCATTTCTTCTAAGTATTCCTCTTTTGAAAGCAGCACAAACGGAATTGAAAACTCATAATTCTCTTCTAATACCTTTTCAACTTTCAAAACAATTGTTTTCCACACTCTCATTGCTTGCAAAAATAAGTTCCCACTATTAATGTACGAATCCACATCGCTGAACCCTTCACGCCCTGAGCAATTCCTTCAATTCGCTCATCACAACTTTATTTTTGCCACCAACATTGATGCCTCTTAATAAAAGCACATACCGCATCCGACTCACCTCTCTTGTCGCCCCATTATAGCACACTCTCCATGAAACGCGTTCACCCTATCCCCGCACCGGTCCGTCGTGAATGAGGAACACAATCTAAAGAGAGCCCCCAACTTTTCCTCATCTTTGTTGTGTGGAATTCACTTCAGGAGGCTTTTAGATGTACGCCTTGTACATCGATTGCGACAGAAACAGCGGTTTTGTTGAAAGATTAGTGAGAACATCCATTGAATGCGAATTAGAGACACTTACGAATCCATTCGTTAGTGTCTCTTTGAGGCTTCAAAGACGAGAGATCCTAGGCTCGAGTCGGTGGCTCACTAAACCTCTTTCAACAATAAAAACCGCTTGTTTCTAAAGCAATCAACCACCACACCCCATACACCTAAAAGCCTCCCCCGAAGGGGCCTCTCAGCACCTACACATTCCAACACCTATACACATCTTCGCATTCCACAAAAAGCCTGAGGAAAATCCCTCAGGCCTTCGTTGTGATTGTGTTGTGAATGAACTTATATGTGATTATTGATTCCACGCAGCATCAAATTGTGCTTTAGAATCTGTAACTAATTGATCTACATTTCCATTTTCAGTCTTGAAGATTTTTTCTAAAATCGTACGAACTTCTGAGTATGCAGGATCAGAGTTTTCAACTACAGGAATTGAGAATAAATTCTTAGTAGCATCTGCTAAGATTTTAGGAACTTTAGAACCTGAATTCTTGTATGCATCTTGTTCTAACACTGAAGCAATTGTTGGCATGTAACCAGTTTGTTGTGCCCAGTATAATTGAGATTCAGCTGAAGATAAGAATTTCAAGTATAAGAATGCTGCTGTACGTTGTTCTTCAGTTGTAGAACCTTCGAACATGTAAATATCAGTACCTTGTTGTAGGTCGTATTTTTCAGGACGAACAGCTACTCCGTATTCGAAACCAGCTTCTTTAGCACCTTTAGCTACGAATGATTCACCAGCTGTTGAACCAACATACATAGCTACTTTTTTGTTTTGGAATGGTGCTGATAAGTATTTATCTGAACCAGCAGTACGGAAGTATCCATCACGGATTCCGTCTGCATAGTATTTAACAACTTCTTTTGAAGCGTCACTTGCGAAGTCTAATTCTTTAGTGAAGTCAATGCCTTTGTTCTTCATACCAATTGCATAGTAGTTGTTTAATGAGTCGAAACCAGCACCAACAACTTCGTGGTTAGATTTTTCGTAAATTGTTTTAGCTGCTTCTTTTAATTCATCTAAAGTAGTTGGAACTTTAACACCGTATTGTTTCAATAAATCTGCATTGTAGAATAATACTTCTGTAGATTTGTTGAATGGAATACCGTATTGTACTCCTTTGATTTTAGCACCTTCCATTAATTCTGGACGGATTTCTTCACCTTTCTTGAATCCGATTGTTTCGTTTTCAATATATGGTTTGAAGTCTACCAATGCATCTTGCTCAGCAGCATTGTATAACCAGTTTGGATATGCTTGAGTGATTGTTGGTAAGTCTTTTGGTGAAGTTAAAGTTGCGTTAATTTTTGCTTGTAAATCTTTGTATTGAGATTGGTTTTGTAACTCTACTTTGATATTTGGGTTAGCTTTCATGAAGTCTTCTGTTAATTTTTGAAGAGCTTTTTCCTGCTGACCGTTCATAGCATGCCAGAAAGTGATTGTAGTTTCTGATTTAACCTCTGTTACGATGTCTTTTTTAGTTTCAGCTTGTTGTGAAGAGCCGTTGTTTGATGAGTTAGCTCCACACGCTGTTAACGCCACAACTGATGCTGTTGCTAGTGTCGCTTTTACTAAAGATTTGAATTTCATTTTTCTTCTCCTTTTGTTATATAGTTTTTACAACACAATTTTTTCGCCGCGGTACGGCAATATTCTGTCACCATACGGATTCACCAGAAGTTCTGGTTTTAACGTATGAATTGGAACCAAACATTTAGGCTCAATCATCGCAATAATGCGGTCTAAGTCGTCCGGTTTTGCGTGACCTGAGCAAGATAGGCGTACAAACTCAATGTGTTTTTCCGCCAATAAATCTAGAAACGGTTGATAGTTCGGATCAAAGTCCCCCAAAGGCTGCGCATCGCTGTGGATGTATAAGCTTCCCTCTTGCAAACGTTCGAAATGGTCGACTGCTTGCCATAGGTACTTCGAAGTATCCTCTAACAACGTTTGATATGAAATTTCTAAAGTAGGATCAAGTTCGTCGAGTTTTGGAGCCCCGTCTCTATAGTAGTAATGAGCATCCTTTTGGAATACTTCTTTAAGAAGTGCGGCCATCGTTGCTTCAAGAACAACGGTACGGCTTGTTCCTTCGACGATTTTTTCAAAACGACGGACATTTGCTGGATAGCCATTAAATGTAATTTGTCGATTTGGATTTTCTTGTTCGAGGCGAGCGATATGACGAATCACATCTTCCTCGTTTTCAGGTTTAATTTCGTCTTCAACCTCTTTACGGTCCCCGAAGCTAATCGATACACCTTCCATCATTAAGATGTCCGTATGTTTTGCCTTCTTACAAAACTCAATTGTATCTTCAGCGTTATGCCCGTGAAGTCGTAAGTCCCCTGTATACGTAATATGATGTCCAGGGGTTTTAATGATTAAAGCAGCAGCCCCATACGCATCATGGTCGACACGCACGATTTCTACTTCGATTTCTCCAACTTTAATCACATCGCCTGCATCTAACCCAATCATCTCTCTTGTAAATGTATCGTCTTCAAACGGCGATGGTAGTAAGAATACACCATTGCGGTTGAGCGAATTTACAATCATTTTTGTTTCCTTCAATGTATATAAAGGAATACTTGGGTCTAAATAATTCAACATTCTTGTATGATCCAAATGCGCATGTGAGATAAAGACCGCCGTATTGGCATAGTCTTTATCTTCATCCCCTTCGTATTTGTAAGGAATACGTGCATCGTACATATTTTTTAAATGTGGAATCACTTTATGATCTGTGAGTGTTTGCACCGATTCATCGGGCAATTCTAATTCTGGTAAAAACTCAGTCCCGAAGTCGAAAAAGATATGACTATCTTTATAGGCTACTTCGATGACCGTTCCACCAATCGTTAAAATACCGCTATGAAAGGTAATCGATGTTTTATCCTTTGATACCATTCTTCGCAACCCCTCTAATAATTTCTTTTCTGAATACAAAGTAAATTAACAGAATTGGGATAACCGTTAGAGTTGCTGCGGCCATTTGTAAGTGAACATCACTTCCGGATTCTGTCGTGAAGGCAGAAAGTCCGTTGTTTAATAGACGGAATTCTTTCGTGTTTGTAACCAATAATGGCCATAGGAATGAATTCCAGCTTTGGATGAATGTTAAAATCCCTACTGTTACCAATGCTGGTTTACACATTGGCACTAAAATACGGCGGATGTATTCTAAATCACTCGCACCATCAATTTTAGCGGCTTTGTAGAATGTACTTGGGATTCCTTTTAAGTATCCGTTCAAGTAGTAAATATAGAAGATACTTGTTAAGAACGGAATGATTAACGCTAGATAAGTGTTTAATAACCCTAATTGAGCGATTGTTTGGTAGTTTGTAAAGATGATTGATTCGTAAGGAACCATTAATAGAGAAACTAAAATCATCATTACGATGTTTTTCCCTTTGAACTGTAAGCTTGTTACGGCAAAGGCTGCTAGTAATGAAGTAATTACTGTTGCCACTGTTGTAAATAGAGACACGAATAATGTGTTTCCGAAGTAACGTAGGAATGGCGCACGGCTAAATACTTCTAAGTAGTTACTAAATTTGAATTCGCTTGGGATGAATGACGGTGGAATACTTGTCGCTTCTGCGTATGTCATTAACCCGGTCAACACCATGTAAATGAATGGGAATACTGTAATCAACGCTAAGAAAATTAAAAGCGTGATTGAAAATACGTTAAAAACTTTTTTCATCTTCTTATCCCTCCGCCTTTCTCAAGAATTTGTTTTGGAGGAATGTTGCAAAAAGAATGATTGCAAACAAGATTACAGTTGCTGCCATGGCAACCCCTGGTCTTCCTGCCACATGGAACTTGTCGTAAATATAGTACACAGCTGTTGTTGCTGAGTTTGCTGGACCAGCAGTTCCGCTAAATAATGCATACACTTGTGTATACACTTTGAATGCCCCTGATTAAGTTAACCGTTGAAAGGAAGGCAATTGTTGGAACTAATTGCGGGAATGTAATACGCCAGAAGATTTCTCGGTCTGTCGCACCAAACATTTTCGCAATTTTGAAATGCTCAGGATCAATATTACGTAATCCTGCTAAGAGGATGATGATATTGAACGCTAAACTTGTCCAAACCCCGAAGATAATCAGTGTTGGCATACTCATGTTTACGTTATCCAACCAGTTCACGGCTGGAATCCCAATCAAGCCAAGGAAGAAGTTGATAATTCCGTAGTCCCCATTGAAGAAGTAACGGAACACAATCCCGATAGCGATTGTACTTGTAACGTAAGGCATGAAGAAGATTGTTTCGAAGAAGCTTTTACGTTTAATCTTCTCGAAAATAATCCATGCAATGATGACTGAGATTAATAACGCTACTGGCACTACTGCGAATGCATACAGTGCTGTGTTGATTAACGCTTTATGGAATACAGGGTCCGCAATTACTTTTTGGTAGTTGTCTAAACCAGTGTATTGTAATTTTAATAGTGACCCTTTTTGGAAACTCATCCAGAACGAACGAAGTAATGGATAAATGTTAAAGAGAAGAATCACTCCTAAAGATGGGAGAAGGAATAACCAAGCTTTAGGTTGGTTCTCTGGGTTATATTTTCTCATTAGTAAACACGCGCTCCATCTTTATCGAATAAGAAGATTTTGTGTTTTAGTAATTGGAATGAAAGTGTGTCTCCTTCTTCAATCTTATGTTCCACACTTACAATTGATTTCAAGAATTGTTCGCCTAATGGGAAGTGAAGAATACGTTCACGTCCGATTAATTCTACGCCGCTGATTGTTGTTGAGAATAGCCCTTGTTCACCTTCAGCTACTGGAACCACGTCTTCAGGACGCATTCCTAAGTAGTAGTGACCATCTGCTAATTCTTGACGTTTGCGGTCTTGTGATAATTCAGAAGTTGGTAAGTTAAATGCTGGGTGAGTAATCACGCCGTCTTTAATTTCCACTTCTGTAATGTTGATGATTGGGTTACCGATGAATTTCGCAACGAATAAGTTACTTGGTTCTAGGTATAAGTTTTGTGGGTCATCATGTTGTTGAATGTACCCTTCGTTTAAAAGAATGATTTTATCTGAGATTGATAAAGCTTCTTCTTGGTCGTGCGTTACGAAGATTGTTGTGATTCCTACTTCTTTTACAAGACGACGGATTTCTTCACGGATTTTCAAACGTAAACGAGCGTCCAAGTTACTTAATGGTTCATCAAGTAGAAGTACTTCAGGTTTTTGAACAAGCGCACGAGTGATCGCGACACGTTGTTGTTGTCCCCCTGATAAAGTACCAGGTTTTTTACCTGCAAGCTCTTCAATATTTGTTAATTGCATATATTCTTCTGCAATTTTTTGAGCTTCTTCTTTAGAGATTTTGTTTTTACCAACTGTTAGTGGGAACATGATGTTCTCTAACACTGTCATATGCGGATATAACGCATAGTTTTGGAATACGAATCCGATGTTACGGTCTTTAGGTTCTGTCGTAACAACTGAATTTCCTTTAAATTGGATGTCTCCTCCTGTTGGTGTTAATAATCCTGCGATTAAATTTAAAATTGTTGATTTCCCACAACCACTAGGTCCTAGTAAACAAACTAAGTCCCCTTGTTCAATTGAGAAATTTACTGACTTTAATGCTTCAAAGCCGTTATCGAATACTTTGTTTAAGTCAATAACATCGATCATGACGAATCCTCCAGTTTCTTTTACTTCAATACATTCTATTCTACCATGTTTTTTTAGAAACTGAAAACTGAAAAAAAGTAAAATTTATGAAAGCTTTTTTTATTGTGGACAGTTATCCCTGTTTTTTTGAGCACAAAAAGGACGAGAAAAACCTCGCCCTTTTTTACGATTTTTTTATAACGTGCACAAACCCTTTTAGAGTGCGGTTTTGTATCTAAAAACTTCATGGTTTGTGAACAAAATCTATTAACGTTTAATAATTTTATAGTAACTACGAGAAGTGATTTGGTACACGATGAGATACACCACAACAAAGATAGCACCAATTACAATCGTCGCGTTCAGCGTTACGTTGCCGTCAACTCCGAAGAGCTGAATAATCTTACGATACATCTTGAAGGCAAATGCGGTATGAATAAACGCAGTGACAAGCGGTAAGAAGAAGACAATTAACACTTGACGGTTGATGGATTTCTTGATGGTCTTTTGATCGATACCGAGTTTTTGTAGGATTACGAAACGGTCACGGTCTTCGTATCCTTCAGAAATTTGTTTGTAGTAAATGACAAGGACTGCCCCGATAAAGAATGCGACGGAAAGAAGTGCCCCAACAAAGAGTAAACTTCCCATAAATCCGTAAATGTCTTTAGCCGCATCCTCTCTACTTCCAACTGTAATGAAATCGTCTTTACTTGCTTCAAGCACGTTAGCGTAGGCCTCAAACTCTTCTGTTTTACCCTGAATGTCTGTCGATGTATTCCACAATGCATAATAGAATCCACGGCCAAGTTTACCGTCGATCATCTTTGACGGATCCTTTACAACGGCTACATAAACGTTATCCGCAACATATGGCAATTGTGGCAATTTCTTTAAAGCCGGTGCTGTCCATCATCTCTTTGACTTGAAGTGTCAATTGTCCGTTCACACGAATAGCCGAAACATTTTTGTCGGCTCCTTTAACCAGTCCTAGAACGACTTCATTGTCACTTGGCTTGTAATTCGTTCCAAAGATGCGATTGTAATCATCCGCGGAGAGGAAAGTAATGAACGCAGCTGGGCTATCTCCTGGATAGACTCCCTCGATGTCCACTCCGCCCTCCATACTTTTTGCAGCACGAAGCACGCTAAGGTAATTCATTTCATTGGTAATGGTACCTTTCGATTGCGCCTTAATCTTACTAATTTGTTCTGAAAGTTGAGGAATCGTAGAGGTGTCTTCGACGAATGCCGTCGCCGAATAATCTGTTGGATAGCTTTTCTTCAATAAATCTGCTGTCCCTGTTTGCAAGGCGACCGTTGTGGCTAATGTGACAAGTACCATCGTTGATAAAATACAAATACTTGCAAGCCCCGCCGCATTTTTACGCATACGGAATTTTAAATTAGAAATCGAAATAAAATTCGTTGGTTGATAAAAGAGACGTTTGTTCTTTTGCAAAAGCGAAAGCAGCGCAATCGACCCTGCGTCAAATAAAATATATGTTGCTAAAACAACTAATAGAACCGCTACGAAGAAAGAATATAGCGCTGCAACAGGCGCTTCAATCGTTTGCGACATATAATACGCGCCCCCGAGAAGCCCTGCACCAATGAGTGCGCGAAGAAGGATAAAGCGCCCCTTCGTTTCTCCTTTTTTCTTCTCAGAAAGCATTTCTAACGGACGGCTCATGTACATCTTTGTCGCATTTAAGAAGAAGACAACCCCAAAAATAAACGCCATCGAAATCAGTACAAAACCGACGCTACCGAGTTGCATTGAATACTCGATGCCGATTGGAATTCGAATGAGCTTTAATAAAACGGCAAACGAGAAGCGATGGAACACGATTCCAAGCACAATCCCTAGCCCCACGCTGACCACTGAGAATAGAAGCAATTCAATGAAACTCAACAATTGAATGTTTTTTCGGTCGAGTCCAAGGATGCTATATAGACCGTATTCTTTTAATCGATTTTTCGTCACGAAGGCATTCGCGTAAAGAATCGTTAAGAGTGCCACGAGCTGAACCACGATGACTCCAAAGCCCAATGTTTGCGCAATGGCTCCCCCACCACGAAGAGTGGAAAGCTCCGGCATCGCAGATAAGGCGTGCGTGATATAGAGAATCATCGTCACCATAATGGTCGTCAGTGCATACGGCAAATATAATGAATGATTCTTTTTTAGATTCGACGTCGCCATCGAAAAAATGAGTTTAAACATGGATTTCACCTCTATTTGCCATCGCAGTTAATGTTTCTGAGATCAACTCGAACATTTGTTGATCACTTCTTCCTTCACGGTACAATTGATTATAAATCAAGCCGTCTTTAATGAAAAGAACCCGTTTGGCACGACTTGCAGCAACCGTACTGTGCGTTACCATTAAAATCGTTTGTCCGTTTTGATTAATTTTATCAAATAAATCGAGAGTATTGCTAGCTGATTTTGAGTCAAGCGCCCCTGTTGGTTCATCAGCTAATAACAAACTTGGGTCTGTAATCATCGCACGGCCAATCGCCACACGTTGTTGTTGCCCACCTGAGAGTTCATACGGATATTTCTTCAGTAAGTCTTTAATCCCTAGCATTTGCGCGATTGGTTCGACCTTTTGCTTCATTTCTGAAATCGGACGACGAGCGAGTACGAGAGGCAACACCATATTATCATAGACCGATAAGGTTTCTAATAAGTTGAAATCTTGGAACACGAACCCTAAATGGTCGCGGCGGAATTCTGTCAGAACTTTAGCGGAGATGTTTTGAATGTTTTCTCCGTTTAAAAAGACAGAGCCGGCAGTTGGACGGTCGAGAGTCGCTAAAATATTTAAGAGCGTTGTTTTCCCTGAACCCGATTCCCCCATCACGGCTACGTATTCGCCTTCTTCTACTGAGAAGCTGATGTCTTTAAGCGCCGTCACTTCAGCAGCTCCAAAGCGTGTTTGATATTTCTTTTGTAAATGTTGTACATCTAATAATGTCATTGTTTTCACCCTTTACTTTCATTTGTTGACCTTAGTATAGTCCACTCGTAAAGGGAAATCATGACACTATCCTATCATTTCATCCCCATTTCTTACATTTTTGTCACTTTGAAAAAAGCACAAAAAAAGAGGCTTCGCACGGAAACCTCTTTTGGAGTTGGAATTGATTAACGTTTAATAATTCTGTAGTAACTACGAGAAGTGATTTGGTACACGATGAGATATACGACTACGAAAATCGCACCAATCACAATTGTCGCGTTTAATGTCACGCTGCCGTCAACCCCGAAGAGTTCGATAATCTTACGATACATCTTGAAGGCAAATGCGGTATGGATAAACGCTGTGACAAGCGGTAAGAAGAATACAATCAATACTTGACGGTTGATAGACTTCTTGATAGTCTTTTGATCGATACCGAGTTTTTGTAGGATAACGAAACGGTCACGGTCTTCGTACCCTTCAGAAATTTGTTTGTAGTAAATGACAAGAACTGCACCGATGAAGAATGCGATTGAAAGAAGTGCCCCTACTAAGAGCAAGCTACCCATGAAGGCATAGAGCGTTTTAGCCTCTTCATTCTTACTGCTTAACGCCATGGCATCTGCCTTGTATTGACTCTTCACATTCTTATACGCAGCCCATTCAGCGTCACGTAACTCAAATGGTGTATTGGTATTCCAAGTAAAGTAATACATTGCTTGGCCAGCCACTGGGTTTAAGTATTGCATTGGATCTTTTACAATCCCTACATACTGATTGTCTGCCACATATGGTAGTTGTGGCATCACTTTCGCGTATGGAGTCCCATCAATCATCTCTTTGACTGTAATCGTCGCATTATACACAACCGAATACGTCTTTACTTCTGAAATGTTTGTTTAACGTCCCCTTTAATATGGCCGACAATCATTTCCTTCTCGCCAACCGTGTAGTTCGTCCCAAACATCTTATTATATTGGTCCACTGAAACAAGGGTGAACATCGCTGCAGGACTATCTCCTGAGTTCACATTCGCAAAGTCGAATCCATTCTCCGTACGTTGCCCGAAACGAAGCACGTTTAAAAATGTCTTCTCGTCTTTCAATTGACCCTTTCGTTTGTTCCTTAATCTTTTTGAACGATTGGAGGATATTGATCCATATCCTTTTCTAGAACAAAGTAAGCAACTGCAGAGTAATCTGTTGGATAGTTACTATCGAGTCTGGCTGTTGTCCCACGTTGAAGTGCTACGGTTGTCGCCATTGTAACAAGTACCATTGTTGAAAGGATACACACGCTGGCAAGTCCGGCAGCATTTTTACGCATACGGAATTGTAAGTTTGAAATCGAAATAAAGTTTGTTGGTTGATAAAACAACTTCTTATTCTTTTGCAAGATGGATAGAAGCGCAATCGAACCAGCGTCGAATAAAATGTAAGTCGCAATTACTACTAATAATACGGCTAAGAAGAAGTAAAGAAGTGCTTTAATAGGTGACTCAATGGATTGTGACATATAGTAGGCACTACCAAGAATCCCAAGACCGATGATGGCACGAACCGTAACGGCGCGACCTTTCTTCTCCCCTTTTTTCTTCTCTTTTAATAACTCAAGCGGACGGCTCATGTAAATCTTCGCTGCATTTAAAAAGAACACAAGAACGAAGATGGCCACCATCGTTAACAGAACGGCAATAATACTTCCAAATTGGAAGGAATATTTAATACCGATATCGTATTGAATGAGTTTCAATAGAATCGCAAACGATGCCGCGTGGAAAATCACACCAAGGATTAACCCTAGACCGATGCTTAAAGCGGCAAAGACAACTAACTCAATCAAGCTGAGCAATTGAATATTCTTACGGTCAAGACCGAGAATACCGTATAAACCGAATTCTTTGGCACGGTTTTTCATCACGAAGGCATTCGCATACAGAATAACGACGAGTGATACGATTTGAACGATGACGAAACCAAACCCAAGAGTTTTGGCCATTGCTGACCCACCTTCTAAGTGAGCGAACTCCGGTGTTGCAGCCAGTGCGTTCGTTACATATAGAACTACCGTCACCATCACCGTTGCGAGTGCAAATGGTACATAGAGAGCACGGTTCTTACGTAAGTTCGTAATCGCCATGGAACGCAGTAGATTAAACATGTTCCTCACCTCTGTTTGCCATCGCAGTTAATGTTTCTGAGATTAATTCAAACATTTGTTGGTCCGTTCTTCCTTCACGGTACAATTGGTTGTAAATTAAACCGTCTTTAATGAAAAGAACGCGTTTGGCACGACTTGCGGCAACTGTACTGTGCGTTACCATTAAAATCGTTTGTCCGTTTTGATTGATTTTATCGAATAAATCTAAGGTATTGCTTGCTGATTTTGAATCCAACGCCCCTGTTGGTTCATCGGCTAACAGTAAGCTTGGGTCTGTAATCATCGCACGGCCGATTGCCACACGTTGTTGTTGACCTCCAGATAATTCATATGGATATTTTTTCAATAAGTCCTCAATGCCTAACATTTCAGCGATTGGTTGAACTTTCTTTTCCATTTCGTCGATTGGACGACGTGCTAACACAAGTGGCAATACCATATTGTCATACACGGATAATGTTTCTAATAAGTTGAAGTCTTGGAATACGAACCCTAAGTGGTCACGACGGAATTCCGTTAATACTTTATCAGAAATCTTTTGGATGTCTTCCCCGTTTAGAAGCACAGTTCCATCTGTTGGACGGTCTAGTGTCGCTAAAATATTTAATAGCGTTGTTTTACCAGAACCAGATTCCCCCATGACTGCCACATATTCGCCTTCTTCTACTGAGAAGTTAATATCTTTTAACGCAGTCACTTCAGCGGCTCCAAAACGTGTTTGATAAACTTTTTGTACGTGTTGTACATCTAATAATGTCATTGTTGTCACCCTTCATTGTTTTATAGATAGCTTCATTATACTGTATAGAGTGAAACTTTTCACTCTATTCTATAATTTTTCCAATCTAGAGAGCTTGTTTGCGTAAAAAAAGTCCAAACGGTTCGTTCGGAAGTTGAATTAAATCAAAAATCCGAACAATGTGTTGTTTTAAGTCTGTTTTTCAGTTATAAAAAAACCGTGAATAACGAACCATAAATAAAAAAATTATAACTAAAAAGTATGTTTTTAAGATTGACTTTTCACAAACTATCCAGTATCCTATCTATATAACATATCGAAACGCAATGAAAAGAAGAGTAAAAAATAAAACTTCATAGAGAGCTTACGGTTGGTGCGAGTAAGCAAGTCGTTATTTTTGAACATGATCTTTGAGCAGCTTGTCCGAAACTTTAAGACAATCCGGGTACTCCCGTTATCAACCATCCGTCTAGACGGAAAAGGTCTTCTCCCCCGAAGACGAACAAAGGTGGTACCACGACTGCAACTCGTCCTTTTAGCAAGCGCTAGAAGTGCGAGCTTTTTTATTTTCGTTTCATCAAAACAACTTAGGAGGAAATCAACATGGCTGAAGTAGAAAGCTTTACACTAGACCATAACAAGGTGATTGCACCTTACGTTCGCTTAATCGCAAACGAACATGGTAAGAAAGGCGACGTCATCTCAAACTTTGACATCCGATTCTTACAACCAAATAAACAAGAAATGCCAACAGGTGTCGTTCATACATTCGAACACCTACTAGCGGACCTCTTACGTGACCGCTTAGAAGGCATCATCGATATCTCTCCATTTGGATGCCGTACTGGTTTCCATTTAATCCTTTGGGAAGAACGTTCTCCTGAAGATATCGCACGCGCATTGAAATCAACACTTGAAGAAATCGTCGAAAAGATTCAATTCGAAGATATTCAAGGCGTCTCTGCCGTACAATGCGGAAACTACCGCGACCACTCATTATTCGGTGCGAAAGAATATGCTAAACAAGTATTAGAACAAGGCATCAGCATTGACCCATTCGTTCGCAAAGTTATTTAATCAATTGTCATTCAGTAAGAAACATTAGACACCTAGACTGGAGGAACCCCCAATATGAAATTAAAAACTATCGCTAAATCTCTTATCGCCCTTTCTGCTGCATTCGTCTTAGGCGCTTGCGGAAACAACGCTTCAAGTTCACAAAGCTCACAAAGTTCGCAAGCTTCTGAGTCAGGACTTAAAAACAGTCAAAATCGCTTCTGTCGGCTCTGGCAGACATCTGGAGACACATCACAGAATCAGAACAAGCGAAAAGCAGATAAAAATCGAAGTACAAAGTGTGGCGGTGTGCCATTAAACGGCAGCAGATGGACTGTGGATGCCAACACCTTGATCAATCGGCTACTTACAAAGAAGGATTTAACGAAGCCAACTCAAACAAACTCGTTCCAGTTGGTACTACGTATATTGAACCAATGGGGCTTTACTCTAAAAAGGTAAAATCACTAAACGACCTACCAAACGGTGCGAAAGTGGCAATTCCTGATAACCCATATAACACTACTCATGCTACGCTTGTTAAAGCTGGTTTAATTAAATTACCGTGACTCGAATGCTTTTCAGCACTCAACGACTTGTCGTGAAAGCAACCTTGAATTCACACTGATTGATGACACTACCGGCGCGTACGTGTATTCGATGACACTGATTTAATCGCTATCAGGCTTACCATCGCCCGCGAGGTGGTTTGGCAGCATTAGAAGACTCGCGCATACATGAAAGCAGACGCATCTACATTCGCATCAACGTGATTGCCGTGAAAGCGAAAATGCCGATAAAGAAGAATACAAAAATTAGTGGACCTCTACCACGACCCAGAAATCCAAAAATACATTTCTGAGAAGTTTGCAGGAACAAAAGTGGAAGTGAAGAAACCTGTTTCACAAGTGTGGGGTAAATAATTCATGAATTGCTATATCGTTGGCAGTGAAAGAGGATTGCATCCATTTTGAAGAGAGCATTTGCACCGGAAAAGTAGTCTTGAAAGGTCTATCCGACTCGGTACGAGAACTTATATCTTGTACAGTCAGGTATCGGAAAACCAATGCCACTGCCGCTGCTGCGCCGGTTATGCGACAAAATTCATCACGACCTCATTATTAATACCGGGACAACAGGAAGCTTTAATCCCGCATTCGACTTGGCCGATGTCATTGTTTCTACAAAATTCGCCTATAGCGACGTGGATGCGACTGGCTTCGACTACGCCTGGGGACAAGTCCCTCAGATAGCCGACTATCCTGTAGATGATTATTACGGAAAAATTCTCGAACTTTACTGCGAAAAGTGATGGATTTAACATCAAAACGGCATCGCAACAAGTGACTCGTTTATGAGTTCGTGGTACCGTTACGCGATTCGCGGTACAGACATCGTCCGCTGCTGCTGAAGTGATGGCAGAGCCATCTATTGCAGAGTGGTAACTGCAACGTACTAAACGTGCGTGGTGTGGTGACCATGTGGGTGGGTACTGATTTTGTCGAGGAAACACTCGAAGCGTCTCAAAACGCATTCGACGGCGCCATTATCATTCAAACTCCTCCGTCCTCCCTGGGTGCAATAAAAACTAAACGCAAAAAGGAGCGCAGACTTACTCGCCTCGCTCCTTTTTGTGTGTTGTCGCAGAATTAAACTTTTTTCTTACTGTTAGTTAGTGCAAAAGAGATATTCAGATGCACTATTCATGTAAAAGAACAATGAAAAAGAATCAGTTTATTGAAAGAATAGTGGGATGCATCGGATGCGATTAGTAGGAGCTAAAACTGCAAGTTTTTGCTTCTACTTTGAGGCTCCGGAGGCGAGAGACTACAGGCTCGAGCCGCTGCCCCACTATAACTCTTTCAATTTTAAACTGATTCTTTAAATTGTTCTTTTTATTACCCTACTATTTAACTTTCAAAATATCTTCTTTCGCGTGGATAAGCTCTGTAATCAATTGACAGTAAGGTGTTGGAATACCATATTCCTTCCCTTTTCTAGCAACAAATCCATTCAAGAAGTCCACTTCAGTATAGCGGTGATTTTGAATTAAATCTTGGTGCATTGAAGGATAGTGTCCGCGAACTTTATTAGAAGCCGTATACACATAATCTTTCATCGCAACTGGATCAAGATGAACGCCTTCTTTCCGCAACGGCAACGAATTCACTGATGATTTGCGTTACGATAGCTTCGGCAGTTGAAGTATCGAACACCTCGCCGATATTTGCATCTAAAATCGCACATGTTGCGTTCATCGTACCGTTTACGCACGCCTTACGCCATGTTGAGAAATGAACGTCTTCGCTGTAGCTTGCGTTCAAGCCCGCTTTGTCCATTACTTCCACTAATTCTTTAGCAATCGCTACACCACTTGGGTCCGCCGCTTGCATTTCCACCGTACCAGTTCCACCTAGACGCGCTACCCCTGGTTCGATTAGACCCGCAGTCCAAATGGTTACCCCCATAATAATGTTTTTACGAGGAACGTATTTCGCCATTGTATCTTCATGTCCTAAGCCGTTTAAAAGGCAAAGCACTTTTGTATCTTCGTGGATAATCGCTTTAATCTTTTCAAGCATTTCGCCTAATTTCATCGATTTTGTAAATGCAATCACCACATCTACTTCTTCTGTTGCTTCTTCTGGGCGAATAATTTTGATATCAATCGTATCTATGTTTTCTCCATCAACGACTTTCAATCCATTCTTTTGAATCGCTTCGATATGCGCTGGCCATTCGTCGATCAGCGTCACCTCTTGCCCTGTTTTTGTTAACATGTACCCGAAACGGCACCCCATTGCTCCTGCTCCCGCAATTGCGATTTTCATTTTAACTCCCCTTTTCTATTAAACGGTTAATTTGTAATCTTCTGGTTGAATCCATTTTAACACTTTTTCGAATAAATGAACGAATACGATGTTCAACGCGATTGGCGCAACGACGAAAATAAGCGTCACGATAACAATATTCATCACACTCCAGCCACCCTCTGCTAAGTTCAACGCATTGATTGGTCCCACTAATCCGCTGAAACCGAAGCCTGCACTTTGAGGGGTTCCTTGGATGTTAAATAAAGCTGCTAACACACCAAGTACCGCAGATGTACACATCATTGGTAATAAGATTTTTGGTTTTGCTAAAACATTCGCCATGGACATTTTTGGCGAACCGATGAAATGCGCAATCGCCGTTCCTTTTGGATTCACTTTCCATCCAGCAATCGCAAGACCGAACCCAGCCGCACAGATTCCAAGGTTTGCTGCCCCTGAACCTACACCGCTAAGACTAATCGCCACGGCAATCCCTACTGTTGTAAACGGAGAAACGATTAACATACAGAAAATAACGGCTAATAATAAACACATGATAACTGGTTGTAATGATAATAGCGTTCCGATTCCTTGTCCTAATAATGTTGTTAAAGTTTTGATGTACGGTAAAGCAAGACGTCCCGCCCCGCCAACGACAACTAATAACACCGTTGGAATCACGATAATCGAATATGCTTTGGCTTTATTGCCAATCCATAAAATGACTGCTGCTCCTAATGCTGCAGTAAGTCCCATCGTAATAATGTCCCCTGTACCGCTAAAGATAATTCCTTTCACGTCAGGATTGAAAGTTGCGACACCGCCAGCAAATAAAACGGCTAGTGCCAGTGCTCCTGTTTGAATTGGAGTGAATTTGAAGAATTGGCCGACCATCAATCCGATGATTGCCCCCATTAATGTATTGGCCACTTGTGTTGCTTGGATGATTAATTGGCCTTGTGGGAATACTGGTAATAACGCCTTCACTAATTCACCAAGTAATGCTCCAGGGATAAGTGTAACGACCACGCCTAATGCAAGTGCGTTAAGGACGTTCATCGTGAACTCTTTCCCGCGGTATTTCTTTTGCTCCATAATGCTTCCACCTTTCATAAGATTGGCTTTATTATAGCATACCCAGCAACTAGTATTGTGATATTTTCTTGTAAAATCATATAAAAGACCGTAGGTCGTTAAGTTCTTTTCTGCAAAATATAAAGTTAGTATTCATAAAAGAAGATTTCGATTACTACGAATCATTACGGATGTTTCCATAATCGCTGTAGTGGGGTACCGGTTCGAGCCTTAGGTCTCTCACCTTCAAAGCCTCAAAAAGGGAGTAAGGAATAAATTCCTAACTCCCTTTAATTCACATTTGATACGATTCCCCACCACTGCGATTATAGGATCCGTAAGATTCTTCGTAATCTCTGTGAAGTGAAATTATGTTTGCTATACGCCTACGGTCTTTTATCTTGGTTCTTCTGAAAATATTACTGTGCTACGAAGGATACTAAAGCCAATCTTATAACAGCTTCGTTATGATGGAAAGAATTCCAAGGAAAAGAGTGCTCTCTAACGCTATTGATTAGGTGGGGTTACACTTCGGAACATTACGTTGGTGAATTTATCATATATGGTAATTATCATATATGATAATTTTCAGAATTTGGACAAAAAAAAAAGGCCGGACAAATTGTCCAGCCATGGAGTTTTTAGAATTATAATCCTGGTGCTTCGTTGATTGTTGCTGTAAGCATCCAAACTAATTTTTCTAATGCGCCTTTTGCACCAATGAAGATATCTTGTGTTACATCGTCGCCTTCTTCACCTGTTACGTCGATACCTTTTTGGTAAAGGTCGATTAAGTAACGGTACCCTACTAATAAATGACGGATGCGGTCTTCCATACTGTCGCTGTAGTTTCCTTTGGCATCGGCAATCTTAGTGTTATCGGCAAATTCACGTAAAGTTGAATAAGGAGCTCCACCTAATGTGATTAAACGTTCTGAAACTTCATCTAATTGAGCGTCTAATAATTCCATGTGTTGATCCATTAATGGATGCATTGTTATGAATGTTGCACCGCGCATGTACCAGTGAGCTTGGTGTACGATTACTGATTGTTGGCTTAAATCAGCCACTAATTGATTTAATACTTGTTTTGTTTGTTCTTTTGACATATTTATTACCTCCTGTTTCTAATTTAGAATTATTCTAAACTATGAATATAGTATACTCCCGTTTTGGAACGTTGTCAATAGAAATACATGAAAAAGTACAGGAAATTTTCCCTGCACTTTCATCATTATTTTTTCGCTAAATCAGTGATGTAGTCGAAGAAGGCATCGCAATCGACGTGGTAGACAAGGTCGACTGGGCGGCCATTTTCGGCTTTGACGGTACGGCCACGGCTTGCACCGGCCACGATTACGTCACTGTTCACAACAGAACGTTTCACAAGGTCTTCTTTTCCGAATGAAGCAGTCGTTAATACGTCCCATAGGAAATAAGTAGAGTTCGTTACGTAGTGAGTGAGCGGCGGAACGATGGCGTAACATTGACCTAAGAAGTCAACACCTTCGATGGCACGTTCTCTTGCCCAGCGGTCGCGGACATCTAGAGATAATGGCACCATGTTTGTACTTTCAAGCGCCACAAGTTCGATTTGGATGCCTGATTCCCAAACGCGTTTTGCCGCAAATGGATCCCAGTACACGTTCCACTCTGCAGTGCCGTCGTGTTCAGGGTCTTCCACGTTCCCCATATCAAGGAAAGTTCCACCCATCCAGTACAGTTTACCGATGTTTTCTTCGATGGTTGGGTCTTGGTCTAACGCACGTGCCAAGTCTGTTAATGGTCCTACGAATACAAGGTCCACTTTCTCGTTGGATTCTTTTAAGGCACGGATTAAATCTTCGTGCGCTTTTAATGGTGAATCTTGCACCGTAATTGGTTTATGTTCGTTTAAGATTGGAAGTGCGTCCACTGTGAAGGCATGCATTCTCCACTCTTTCGGGAATGGGTTCACAGGGCGTGAGTCTGAAGAAGCGACTTTCAATTGTTTGTCCTTTTCAGAACCGAACTTATGAATAATCTTCTTGCTGGCTTCCACCGCTGGTAATAAATAGCAGTCTGCTTCGATAACGCCGACTCCTACTAATTCCACGTCTTCCATTTTTAATAGTAAATATAATGATACTAAATCATCTACGCCACCATCGTGGTTTAAATAAACTTTACGCATTTATGAGTTACGCTCCTTTAAAATGGTTTTCTTGCACGCTTTATTATACCTAAAAACGAACGATAAATAAACCATTTAACATAATGTTTGGTTTTATTTTTTAGTGCATTCGAGAGAAGTTTATGGTACACTGTTTCTAATCATTTTTTAATGTTAGGCTGTGACTCAATGAAAAAGAAATTATTAGATACGATTATTATAGGATTTGCCCTGTTCGCCATCTTCTTTGGTGCCGGAAACTTAATCTTCCCACCTTACCTCGGCGTAACAGCTGGAGAAAACTGGGGAATTGCGACCCTTGCCTTCCTCATTAGCGACCCACTATTATCGATTATTGCCGTGATGGTTGTGGCGGCTCTTGGCGGAAGTGCACTAAACGTCGGACGCAGAGTTCATCCACTTTTTGCAAGCGCACTTGCTGCAATTTGTGTCCTCCTCATCGGACCGATTTTTGCCGTTCCACGTACCGGAGCGTCCACACATGAAATTTTCGTACAATCGTATGTCCCAGAAGCACCACAATGGATCACATCTCTCGTATTCTTCGGGATTGTTCTCTGGATCACGTATCAGGAAAACTCCGTCATGGATGCCATCGGAAAATACTTAACACCGATTCTCCTAATTATCCTCTTCTTGATTTTTGTCGGAGCAGTTCTTCAACCAAATGCGAGCTTTGCTGCAACGGATCGAACTGGACTTTTCGCACAAGGATTTAAAGAAGGGTATCAAACCATGGACGTGCTCGGAGCGCCCCTCTTAGCCGGAGTCGTGATGAAAGATATTACGCGCCGTGGGTATTTAAACAAAAAAGACCAATTCAGAATGATGTTCGGCGTCGGAATCGTGGCGTTCATCTTACTCGCATTAGAATACTCGACACTAGCATACAGCGGAGCCAGCATGAGCACTGTCATCGATTCAACTGCGCAACGTGCCGCAATGCTGACAACCATCGTGAAGAACTTACTCGGATCATGGGGACAACTCGCGATGGGACTGGCCGTCTGCTTCGCCTGCCTCACAACTGCGATTGGACTGACAACCACTTGCGGTCAGTATTTCGAAGAAGTGTCTAAAGGAAAAATCTCCTACAAGAAAACGATTCTTGTCACTGTAGCAGTGGAATTCATCATCTCACTTGTCGGGGTGGATTCACTCATCAACTTAGCTGTTCCAGTGTTGACATTTATCTTCCCGATTATGATTGCACTCATTCTCTTCTCTGCCTTCGACCAATACATCCCATACGATTGGACGTATCTTGGAGCAGTAGTTGGAGCCGGAATCGTCGGCCTCGTACAAGGAATCAACACCCTCTCACAACTTTTAGGTGGAAAACTACTAGGAGACGCAGTCAAATTAATTGGCACCTTCCCACTAGCCACATATGGCCTAGAGTGGATTGTCCCAACCTTTGTCGGCGCCCTTATCTTTACAATTCTAGCCGCCATCCTAAAACCAAAACAACTTGAATTTGATTAAAAAACGGAGCCTCTCAGCTCCGTTTTTTTTACTATTTGTATAGAATTTTCAAAAAAATAATGCTCCCACTACAAACTGTAGTATTTTTTTCATAAAAAAAGTTTATAATAGTTTCTATGAAGATTATTAAATGACTAAAGGAACTAGGAAAAAAATATTATTAACGCATTTTTTTGAGACTGGCTTTTTAAATTTCCAAATCAATCGCTTTTTTTCGTTTCCTGAGATTGCAACTGAGGCATGTATCGCAAGATAAACAATTTATAAAAAAAGCATTTTAATAATCCAGAAGAATTAAAATCATATCATTTAACATTACCTAAAGAAATGTTAAATGATATATTTGTGACCATGATTTTAGCAACTATACAAGAACTACTATCTACATATTTTTGAATTTTATCTAATATTCTTTCAAAAATCCCCCTAAAGGAGAGGTATCTAAAATGTTCATTCAATATCTTATTAATCAATCTAAAAAACCTAGTGGTATTGTAGGCCAGGTGATTGCGAAAATTTGGACTTCCTATTTTAAAAAGCTTAGCCTTTGGACAATAAAACAAACTACAATTATAGATAATAGTCGAGTTTTAGAAATCGGCTATGGAGGTGGCAGCACCATCAAAAATCTCCTTGCTTTGAATAAGCATCTTGAAATTCATGGCATTGACATTTCTAAGGAATCTTATCAAGTTGCAAAACGAATTAATTCAGATGCTATACAAAATGGTGATGTTCATCTTAGGATTGGAAATGTAGACGCGCTACCTTATCAAAATGACTACTTTGACCTTGTATTTGCCATTCAAACACATATTTTCTGGGATGATTTAAAAAAAGGCTTTCTGGAGATCTATCGGGTCATGTCTAGCCACTCCACTTTAATTATTGCTTGCGAAAAAGAAAAAATAAATTATCATATGCCAGAATATACTGCAACTCATGCGTTGGATAATATTTTAAAAAATGTTGGCTTTGCAAAAATTGAAGTGAGGCAGAATCAAAATTGGGTTTTATACATTGTGTATAAAGCTATCAGCGTTGATGCTGATTAATTTATAGTTATTTAATAGAGTTATTTTCTTCCATTTGTCAAGTCTATCAAGGCTTTAAGTAAAGAAAGAGATAAGACAGTAGCTATTCTGGCTCTCTGTCAACTGTAGCGGGTGACGAAAAGCTAACATCTAGATAGGTACTGATAGGGAGCCCACTGAGAAAGTCATCAATCGATGGCTTCTTTTATTATACTAAACTCGAGGTGATTATACGCTTGATAATCTGTCAGCTTGATTGGGATATGGGAATTATCATACGCTATGCCTTCAAGTCTGTGGCATAAAAAGAAGCAAAGAAAAAAATCTACAGCTCTCCTCTTAAAAAAAGGAGGATTTGTATCTGTCAACTTGATTGGGATGTGGGAATTATCATACGCTGTGCCTTCAAGTCTGTGGAAGCTTTGCAGTGACGAACGGAATCCACAGCCGCCCCTCTCTTTAAAAAGGACGGTTTGTATATCGTTGCCTTGCAGTATATGCGAACCCTGCTCCAAATGCAGAACCCCAAGTCTGTGGCATAAAAAGAAGCAAAGAAAAAAATCTACAGCTCTCCTCTTAAAAAAAGGAGGATTTGTATCTGTCAACTTGATTGGGATGTGGGAATTATCATACGCTGTGCCTTCAAGTCTGTGGAAGCTTTGCAGTGACGAACGGAAAAACTTGCGAATCAATCATAGTAGTTGTACGGAAAAGCAACCAATGCGAAATAGAGCCACAAGGCAATTGATTGCCCTGTGGCTCTTTGAGGCTTGGTAGGATTGAGACCTAGGCTCAATCCGGTGCCCGACTAACTACTATGATTGAAATATCCGCAAGGATTTTTGACGTTCGTCACAAAAGCAAAGCTTCCCTAGTCCACAGACTTAAGGGCTTCTAGCATATCGATGCGTTGGAGGAGATGGTTCACCATATACCCTAGAGCAACCAAGATGACAATCACAATCACACATGGCAACACATATACAAACCATCCAACAGCGGGATTAAACATGACAAATCCCGGTGCTACCGTCTCAATAATCACCCTATGCAACACTCGCCCAAACAAAATCCCGACACCCATCCCGATGACCGATAATAAAATCGTTTCGCGATAAATATACATCGTCACTTCTTTGTTCAAGAACCCGAGCACCTTAATCGTCGAAAGCTCGCGGATTCGTTCGGCTACATTGATATTGGTTAAGTTATATAGGATAACGACCGCTAATAAAATCGATACGGCCGTTAAAATCATCATCACACGACTCAATGAAGAGACAATCGTATCGATACGACTCACCATAGATGTGTTTTGCACGACGGCTTTCACACCGCCTAGGGCCATTAAGTCCGCGGCTGCCTTTTGTATACTAGCAGCGTCTTTGTCTTTAAACTGTACGAAAATCGCGTTGTCTTGCGGCACTGCTCCATATGCCTTGGCGTACACTTCTGGTGTCATTACGACGAAGTGCCCAGCGTACATTTCCACGACACCCCCGACCGTTAACGTCACATCCACACCATCCTTATTCGGAAGCGTAAAGGTGTCGCCTGCTTTCACGTTTAAGAGTTTGGCTAATTTCTCGGAAATCAACACGCCCTCTGCAGGAAGCGTCACGGCTTTCTTCGTCTTCGTATCATTCAAATGAAGATATGGAGAAAGGCTTGCATCCTTGCCAACAAGAAGCGTCACGGACTGCTCATCGTCCACACCTGGTACTTCACGCGTCACCGATTCGCTATAAACGTCGCTATAAGAAGTCACACTTGAAGAGGTTAAATAGTTGTGAAGCGTCTGTTCTTCTGAGGCCGTTAACACAGTGTCTTTTGAAACAATCGCATCATACGTAATAATTTTCTTGAACTGGCGATCGGCAATTCCATCGAGAGACCCGAGAATTCCACGCCCTGCAAAGAGAAGCGCCACGCTCCCAGCCACCCCGAAAATCGTCATGAGCATGCGTTGTTTGTAACGGAAAATATTCCGCGCCGTCACCTTATGCGTGAAGCTGAGACGATTCCAAATGAACGGAATGCGCTCAAGGAGAATCTTTGACCCAGCTACGGGAGCTTTCGGTAAGAGAAGGGCGGCCGCTTGCTCATGAAGTTCGCGGCGGGCAATCCATAATGGAGGCACCACGCTACAGATGAGCGAGCAAAGAATCGCAATCACGGCGATAACTGGATGGAAATTCAACTGGATACTTGGCAATACCGTATCCTTCATCAAGGTCGCACCCAGCGCACTTGGCAAGGCGTACGTTCCTAGTAAGATTCCAAGGACCGTGCCACTAACCCCTGCTGTAAAACCATACACGGCAAATTTCTTCATCACGTCTTTGGTTTCATAGCCGAGCGCCTTCAACACCCCAGCGTTGATCCGTTCTTCATTTACAAAACGCGTCATCGTCGTTACCGTCACAAGTGCCGCCACGGCATAAAGCACAATCGGGAAGAGGTTCCCCACCGACGTAATTCCTTCAGCTGTCGTCTTCATATTGAAGAATCCTTCGCTTCCAAGCATTGTCGAGCGTGTATAAACGGAGTATTTCGGTTTCGTGAGTTTTGAAACGTCCACTTCCGCCTTTCGAGTTCAGATTCAGCCTTCTGGATATCCTTATCGGCTGTTTCTTTCTTCTCGTTGTAGGTTTCTTCGCTTTCTTTGAGCTGCGTTTTGGCATCCGCGAGCTTGGCTTCACCGTCCGCCAATGTTTGCTTGGCTTCGGCTAGTTTTGCCTTCCCTTCTGCTAACGTTCCGGCGTTGGCTTCAAAGGCCGCCACTCCTTCGCGGTATTGGTCGAGCCCATCCACGTACTGGCTGTAGCTAGCGTAATACTTCGCTAAACCTTGTCGATACGCTTCTTGCCCTGCAAGCAATTGTTGCTTCTTCGATGCGAGTTCGGCTTCAGCGTTTGAAATCGCCGTTTGCCCCGCAGTAAGTTCTTGTTCTTTTTGAGTGAGCACTTGTTCTTTGGCATTCAGTGCCTGTTCTGTTTGAGTAAGCTGGGCTTCCGCCTGTGTTAAAGTCGTCTCCATCGCTTGAAGGCTTGCTTCGGTAATACCTTGTGCGGCAGCCGCATTAGGGTCGCTTGCTAATAGTGCCTTCCCTTGAGCTAAGGCTGTCTTCTTAGTTTCAAGGTCTGCCTTACCCACTTCTAGTTGCGCTTTTGCCTGCGCTAATTGCGTTTTTCCGGCTTCAAGCTGCTTCTGAGCGCTTGCGAGTTCCTCTTTCTTTGCAGAAAGTTGCTCCTCCGCTTGGGTTAATTTGGCACTGGCATCTTCTAACTGCTCTTTCTTTTCGGCTAAAGTCGCCACCGCTTGTTCGATTTGCACTCGCGCACTCTCGAGTTGGCCGCGGCTTGCTTCCAACTGATTCCACGCCGCATCTAGCTTGCATCTCCTGAAGCAATCGTTGCTTCGTTGCTGTCGACTTCTTTTTGTCCGTCCGCCAGCGTCTTTTCGTTCTTTTCGATTTCGCTCTTGCCGTCTGCCAATTTCTTCTCGGCATCCGAGAGTTGCGTTTTGGCATCGGTGATTTTTTCTTTTCCTTCTGAAATCTTATCGTCGGCCGTCGTCTTCAACGCATCCAAGCGCGCCGTTCCATTGTCGGCCAACTTTTCTTCTAGCGCCTGTTGCAACTCCGTCACCTTGTCCGAGTACTCACGGCTTGTTGTTTTCCATTTGCGTAAATCCGGATAACGAAGTCGCGCAATCGTATACACTTCAGAATCGAACGCGTCTTTGGCACTACGGCAAACCCGCTAAGGTCCCCGCTCCCCGCACTCGACACGCCCTTAATCGTGTTCGAAAGAATCTCGCTGGAGTTCACAAAACCTGTAATCATAAATTCATGTTCTTTTAGTAGAGTAGAACTTCCAGATTCATTCAAACGAATCGTGTCGCCAATCTTGTACTGATCCGCCATCGTTTGGGCAAGCGCCACTTCATTTGATTTCGTAGGAAACTCGCCACTCACCAACTCGAACGTCGAAATATCCGTCGTCTGTGAGAACACACGAATCGCACTCGGCGTATCACCAACCACCGTATCGACAAAATAGCCAAACTCCACATCGGCATTCTCTTGCTTGATTTCGGCTTGGTCTTCGCCACTTAACCCGTAGCCTGCCACCACAAATAAATCGGCGGCGTTGGCAGTTTCCATATAGCTGTTCAAGGTATCTTCAATATCCGGACCCGACACTTTCAATCCGACCAAACTGAAAGCCCCTAGCATCATGAGGAGCATAATAGAAAGGAAGCGTCCCTTCGACTGTCGAAGCGAGTTGCGGATATCCTTATTTAATGTCTTCTTTTTCACTGTCTGCACCCCTTCTAATATTCAAGCGTTTGAATATCTTGTGGATTTGGGTTACATTCGATTTTCTTCACGCGCGCATCATGCATATAAATCACGCGGTCCGCAATCGGTGCGAGCGCAGAGTTATGCGTTACGATAATGACCGTTGCCCCTTGATTACGTGACATATCTTGTAAAATTTGAAGCACTTGTTTTCCTGTATGATAGTCGAGCGCTCCGGTTGGCTCGTCGCAAAGCAAGAGTTTTGGATTTTTAGCAACCGCACGCGCAATGGAAACGCGTTGTTGTTCCCCACCCGATAATTGCGCCGGGAAATTATTGATGCGGTGTCCAAGCCCGACTGCCTTCAAAGCTTCCTCTGCATCTTGCGCGTCTTTTACGATTTCAGCCGCCAACTCCACATTTTCCTTCGCCGTTAAGTTCGGTACTAAATTATAAAATTGGAATACGAAGCCGACATCGTCTCTTCTATAGTAAGTAAGTTGTTTTTCATCAAAAGCGGAAATGTCCACGCCGTCGACAAACACATGCCCGTCGTCGTTTGTGTCCATGCCTCCTAAAATATTGAGAACCGTCGATTTCCCTGCACCGCTGGCTCCTAAAATAATGACTAACTCGCCTTTTTCAATTTCAAAATTCACATCATTATTCGCGATAATCTCTGTATCGCCGACTTGATAACGTTTATAGCTATTCTTCATTTCGATATAAGCCATGTCTATCCCTCATTTCTCTTGGCATCGTTAAATGAACACTGTGTTGATTCTTTCTCGTATCTACTTTATAATAGGACTAGCGAAAAAACAATACACAATACTCAACAATGTGTTGATTTAAGAAAAGAGTGTAAATAATGACGACCCAAAAACGAAAAACTACAACGAAAAGCGATTTAAAAGAAGCGCTAACTCGATTACTTAGGGAAAAAGACTTTGAAGCTATTAGCGTCAGCGATATCACTAAAGAAGCCGGCGTGAACCGCGGAACGTTTTATCTCCATTACGTCGATAAATTCGATATGATGGACAAGCTCATCGACGAAATTTTACAAAACATCTTAATCCTATTAAAAGAAGGACAGCCAAAAAGTAAGCAAGAGGCCTTTCCTGGTATCGTGAAAATTTTCGAGTATTTAAAAGAAGACTTCGACTTTGTTCACGCGATGACCTTGAATCGTTTCAACTATACGGCTAAACTCGTCCATGACTTTCTGCTGGAATTAACGCGCCAAATTGGACCGATTAAGAAAAATATCGAAATGGTCTATCCGCTGCCAGACGATTACGCGCAAGAAGTGTTCATCTATAGCAATAGCGCGATTTTCTTCCATTGGATTCAAAAAGGCGGCGTGGAAACCCCTGAAGAAATCGCAAAAATCTTTTTAAGAATGACCGTATAAAGGAGAAAACCCATGCAAAAAAATATTATGAAAGACCCCCTCTTCCTAAGCCAAAAATCAACGGTTGCCGACCCGAAAGCTGACGCGCAAGTGGTCCGCGACCTGCAAGATACGCTACGTGCCAACCGCGACCGCTGTGTAGGAATGGCGGCGAATATGATTGGTGTGAAGAAGAACATTATTATAGTAGCGATTGGCCCGATGGATTTGGTGATGTTAAACCCACGCATTACGAAGAAGCAAGGCCCCTACGAAACCGAAGAAGGATGTCTGAGCCATACGGGCACGAAGAAGACGACGCGCTACCAAACGATTGAAGTAGCCTACACCGACCCGAGCGGCAAGAAGCATACGGGAACGTTCACCGACTTCACGGCGCAAGTCATCCAACATGAGATCGACCATTTAGATGGGATTCTTATATAAATACGATTACTTCAATCCTTGCGGATTGTTTCATCATAGCTGTAATGGGGCAACGGCTTGAGCCTTATGTCTCAAGCTCTACCAAGCTTCAAACTGACTCTACGGGTTTCACCCTAGAGTCAGTAATTCACATTGGTTACTATCCCCCATTACTGCTACGATGAATCCGCAAGATTTCCGTAATCGTATTTTACTGTACTTCTAAATGGACGAAGATGTTGGTTTGTGCCAGGAAGGCGGGGCACGCTCCTTGCGACGGTGGTATAGTCATCTTCTTCGTTTCGTATAGTAAGAAAAAGAAAAAAAGAGAAAAGGGTTGACTCTGACGTAACGTAATAGGTTACACTATCTAATGTTAGGAGTTGAGGTTATGTATTTAATCAAGCAAGTAAGTGAAATCAGTGGTGTATCGGTGCGCACTTTACATCACTATGACGAAATTGGATTGCTTTCCCCGAAGAAACAGGAAAATGGATATCGCTACTATAGCGACGAGGAGCTTTCCCAATTGCAGACGATTCTCTACTATAAATATTTGGGATTTTCGCTGAAAGAGATAAAATCCCTGATGAAGCAAAACGAGGATGATCTGTTGCCCCACTTAAAACATCAATTGAATTTAATGCAGAAAGAAAAAGACCGTCTTCTAACATTAATCGACACATTAGAAAAGACGATTGCGTCTACAGAAAGGAAAATGACGATGACAACCGAAGAAAAATTCAAAGGCTTCACCTTCAAAGATAACGAGAAATATAAACAAGCCGCGACTGAAAAATACGGCGAAACCGTGATGAACGAGGCCGAAGCAAGACAAAAAGGAAAAGAAGAAATCGTAGCGGACGGCTTCAACAAAATCTTCTTCTCATTCGCGGATAATATCGAAAAAGGCCTACCAGCAACAGCTGTCGAAAACGTGGACTTAGCCAAACAACTCCACCAACACATGTGCACTTATGCCTTCGACTGCTCGATCGATGTCTTCTCAAGCATCGGATTCGGCTACGCGAAAAACGAAGAGTTCAGAACGAACTTGGATAAATACGGCAAAGGCGTTGGACAATACGCTTGCGACGCGATTCAAGCCTATGTCGCACAGGAGAGAAAATAAGCAAAAGAGGAGTAAGACACTTGTCCTACTCCTCTATTTTTATCTCACAAATACCAGCTTTTCTGGTGTTGATAGTTCCGCGTCAAACACAAATCCGTCTTCGCTAAAAGCCTCCAACTGCTTCACGTCTGTTACTTGTTCGCGCACTGCAAACCCCACTAGCAACCCGCGCCCTTTTTTCGACGTCGTAGAGTGTTGTTTCAACGTGCCGTCTTTGCGTTCGTAAAATTCCACATCAATCCAGTTGTAACGCGTGCGGTCGAGTAACGTGCTGAACTCATCACTAGCACAGTTGACCACCGTTTCCCCTTCTTCGAACAACTCGGCCCACTCCGATTTCCAGTAAGCCTTCAAGCTCTTTCCGTCCACGCGCAATGGTCGCAGCATATCTAAGCGATACGGCTTCACATAAGCATCAGGCGCCACAGCTCCATATAGTGCAGACAAGATGCGCACATGCTCGCTTCCATAATCCAATCCGTCCTTCCATCCCTCTACTTGCTTCAACCAGCGAAAGGCCAGTCCGTTGTAGAGTTCGATGGCAGGCGCAGCCCCGGCCACCTTCCATCCTTCGATGAACGCTTTGTTTTCGTCGAGCAACTTCCCTTTGACCCCTAGCACACGAGAGAGGTCCTCTTCAGGCACGGCACTCATGGCTTCGACCACTTTTGCAGCAGCCGGGCTCACTTCCCAGTCGCGTTTCTCTAATGCGTCACAATTCATTTCCTTTGCAGGCGATAGTATTAATTTCATCTCGGCACTCCTTTTCATTGTCTCCCTTAGTTTACCGCACCCACCGGATTTTGACAAAACACAAGGAGCAATTTATACTGAATACTATCAACTTAAAGGAGAATTCTATGCACGTTATCATCAATTCCATCGCCTTATTTTACCTATTGCCATTCATTAGCGTTGGAGTCTATACGATTGGAACGCAAAAATATTCACTTGCAAACTTCCTACTATTCTTTGGAGGAGTCACTGCTCTTCATTCCGTCCGTTTGATTTACGAAAAATCAGTCACTGGATATATCTTCTGGATAATCGCGTGGGCAGTTATGTTATACGCGTCTTATTGGAATAACCAGCACGAAAAATCCTATAAAACAGAAAACCAAATGCTTGAGTTTGTTGTCTGCTTTGTCAATAGAAATCCATTTCCAGATAAAATTAAAGACCCAAACAAAGCACGTGCCATCGTTGCACTCGTTATTACATTTTTAATGATTATCGCTTAACAAGGAGGGCCTCATATGGGCTATGTATTCATCATCTTCTTTATTCTTAGTTTCTTTATCGTCACATTCGCGCTCATCCATCTACTTGCAGGAGGAGCCGCTCTTCTAAAAGGAGACAAAACAACAGGAAACATCCTCGTTTGTAGGCGGACTTATCGCACTTCCTACAATCCCATTACTCGCAGTGTTACCTGGAATTCCATTCCTTACATGGATCCTTGGGGCAACGCTTTGCTGCGTGGGAGCATACAAGAACGGAAAAGAAAAAGGAAACATCAACAAATCACATCACGCTATCCGCATCACCATCGCAGTCCTTCTCACGCTCGGATTGGCGCTTGTTTAATGCGGTTTGCATCTTAGGGAGGATTTTTTTATGTGGGATTTATTAATAAAGTTATTTTTCTTAGTACTCAGTATCATTATTTACACTCTCTTCAATTTATTCGCTTTTTTCAGAACAAAGAATACGCCTGGAAACGACTATATTTTCCTTAGCGCACTCTGTTCTATCATCACCCTTCCAATGCTATTCGGTTCCTATCCGCTTTCAATAGTGACTTGGATTGGCGGACTGGTATTGTATTTCATCGGAGCTAAAAAGAATCATGAAGCAAACGATGATTCCAATCCAACGTTTTACTTTATTATTGTAACTTTCGGAGCCCTTATTGCAGTCTTTCTGCTATTACTTAATGCATGATGGGATAGAAAGGAGGTCCTTTGATGATAGGCTTTGAATTGGATGTTTTATATAACTTAATATACATGATTATCGGTTACTCCCTATTAAACTTAGCGGTTAGCTTAATAGCTAAGTTTAGAAAAAAGAATACGCCTGGAAATAACTATATTTACATGAGCATACTCTGTTCTTTCGGTACAATTCCATTGCTATTTCTTTACTATCCTCTCTCGTTAGTAGCTTGGTTTATCAGCATAGTGTTATATTGTCGCGGAGCTGAAATGAATCATGAAGAAAAAAAGGATTACATTCCACTGTCTTATTTGTTTAGTATGACGATTGCAGCGATTATTACATTGGCACTATTTTCGATATTTTCACTTCATTCATGATTGAACTATTAATTGTTTAAAGAAAGGAACTTTATATGCTCGGATTAATCATAAGTTTACAAGGGCTTGCTGTTATCGCTTTTTTCTTCGGAGCATTCAATGCTTCGAAAGGGTTAAAAATGTTTTCAGAAGATTATGGGGCGCCACAAGGCTACTTGATGTGCATCGGCGGAGCACTCACCGGTTTGTCTGCTACAATGTTTATGCCCATTAAACCAATGGGAATCATTCTTTGGATTATCGGTTCTATCTGCTGTTTCATCGGAGTTAGTTGGTATGATAACACTCAGAAAGATACGATTTCCGGACAAATCATCCGTATTTTCACGATGGTTTTTGTCCTTGTGATTCTTTATTTCTCCTACAACATCCCATATCATTAAAAAAACGGGTCTTCCACTGCTATTTCATTTATAATAGAGTGGAAGACCTTTTTAGTACTCTTCACATCATTTATTCTTATATGGAGAATTTCTTATGCTTAATATAATCATTTTTGTATTGTTTATTGCCATAGTTACCTTCCTTTTCATTCTCTATCACATAGTGAGGGGCCTGAAAGTATTACTCTTTCAGAAAAATCATAAGGGTGGTTGGTACTTACTAATCGGTTCATCAATCCTAATTGCTCTCTTTATTTATACTAAATATGTTGATTTTTCTTCCGTTCGAAACTTTGTGACTCCAATGTGGTGTATTGGCGGTATCCTATGTTTTATCGGTGATTATATTGCCGATAAAGAATCTGGACAAATAAAACTAGCCCCTACCCTCATTCGTATCATCGCCTTTTGCATTTCACTTATTGCGCTCTCTGTATAAAAATACTAATTCCAAGAAGACTCGCCCCGCGAGTCTTTTCCTATTTCTAGCACCCTAGTTCATTCAAACGTGTCTTATCCAACCATTTCCACTATAATAAAGACGAAGGCACACTATCCCTTCGCATCATTTTACGTAATTGGAGATATGATTATGGCTGAAATATTCTTTGCCGTATTATTTATAGGTTTTATTGTTTACTTTTTCCCTCTCTACCATATACTGGTTGGACTGAGAGCTGTTTTTATTCTCAAAAATCTTAAAGCTGGCTTATGCCTCATTATTGGCGGTGCTATTCTTGCAGCGCTTGTTTATTACGGCTTTTATAGTGGAGAGACCATTCCTTGGCTTAAACAATGGATTATCCTTCTATGGCTTATCGGAGGCCTTCCATGCTATATCGGCATTTATCTGATCGACAAAGAAAAAAATAAGCAAAATCCACTCGCCTTTTTCATCCGCACCATATGCTTCTTCCTCGCACTCTACGCTGTAGCCAACTAAATTGAAATCAACAAAGACTCGCTTGCGAGTCTTTTCCTATTTCTAGCACTCTTTAAGCGGTTTATGGTTAGCGACGAAGCAAATTAACAATCTTTTGGAAAGCCAGACCCTCTCGTTTTTTGTAAATTTACATTGAATAGATTTATAAACCCTTAACGAATTTATTTCTTTGGATTCTGCGGAAAAGTAGTTTGGAGGATAAACGAAAAGAATCAGTTTATTGAAAGAATAGTGGGACTAAGCATTAAAACGAATTAGGGGACGTAGGAATTTATTCCATACGTCCCCTTTGAGGCTTTAAAGGTGAGAGACCTAGGCTCGAACCGGTGCCCCACTATAACTCTTTCAATAATAAAACTGATTCTGAACTCGTTTATCCGCCAATGCACTCATTTCTTCTTATCCAAAGAAATAAAGCTTCGCTTTATCCTCTTTTTCATAAATCTATTCAATGTAAACTAAGCACACACAAAATTTTTGCACACAAAAAGCCGAGAGGATTCTCGGCTTTTCAAAGCGATTATTTGTTTGCTAATAAGTCGCGGATTTCTTTTAAGTAATCTTCTGCAGTTGGTGCAGCTGGAGCAGCTTCTTCAACTTGATTTTTCTTAGCTAATTCAGCAGCTTTGTTCATACCTTTAATGATTAAGAACAATACAGCGCCAACGATTACGAAGTTGATGATTGCAGCGATGAAAGCACCGATACCGATTTGAGCAGAACCTAAACGGAATGAAACTGCTGCGATATCTCCTGTGTTTGCTACCATAGCGATGATTGGTGAAATGATATCTTTAACCAATGAATCAATGATTGCTTTGAAAGCTCCACCGATGATAACCGCTACTGCTAATTCAACGATATTCCCGCGCATTAAAAACTCTTTAAACTCTTTTTAACATAAATATTTTTCCTCCTTTGTTTTTTTAGGTTAATAATTACCTTAAACAGAATACTAAAATTAAAACTAAAATACAACTAAAAAAACATTCAGAAATTTACACTTTTCGTACATAATTTTGCGGAGTGTATTTTTCTACTGAAAATCCGACTTCTTCCCCTGCTGCCATGCGAGCCAAACATTCGCCAATCCAGACACCGCTTGTAAGCCCGGAAGAGCCCAAACCACTCGCCACGAAGGCATTTGTCGTGTTTGGAACTTCACCAAAGAACGGTAAAAAATCGGAAGTATACGCACGCATTCCGACGCGTACCCCACTGCGTTTGGCATTTTTTAGACTTGGAAGACTCGCGCACGCTTCTTCGTACATGTCGTTTAACAACTCTTCATCTGGAACCAAATCGAAACCTTGCGTATTTTCATGAGTCGCTCCGACTAAAATCTTACCATCTGGGAATGGAAGAATATCAATCTCACCGTGCAACATGCACACTGGCCATTTCGACGTATCTTCGGTTGTCTCCAAGGTAAGTTCAATCAACTGCCCCTTTTGCGGACGCACATCCACGTAGTAGCCCAGCGGTTCAAGCAGTTCTTTGACCCACGCACCACTAGAAAGGACCACCGCATCGAAAGCTTGCACCTCACCGCCAAGGCGCACACGGACCTCTTCGCCTACAGCTTCAAGCGTTACTTTTTCTCGGACCACACGAGCCCCGTTCTTTTCGGCCTGTTCTAATAAAAGAGCAACGAGCAACTCGCCGTCCACGCGTCCACCACCGCTACAATAGAGTGCACCGTCTGGATTCGACCAACCCGGAATCACACACGCCACGTCTTCTGGAGTTAAGGCACGCACCTCGCCAATCATCGGCGCATCCACGCGTCGCTCCACGGCCATCTCTTCGACCTTCGCCAATTGCTTTTCAGTATGCTTGAAAATGTACGCCCCGACTTGCTCATACGGCAACTCACTGACACCGTCTTCGCGCAACTGATCCATCAACTGCGGATAGTACGCCGCCCCATGTGACACGAGTTGGTACCAGTCTTTATTACGACGTTGCGATAACCATGGGCAAATAATCCCGGCAGCCGCCTTCGTTGCTTGGCCCACGCCCGCGTCAAATACCGTTACATCGATTCCTTTTTGCTGAGCTGATACGCCGAAGTCGCACCGACGATGCCAGCCCCTACGATTGCTACTTTCTTCGTCATCTTCTTCACTCCTAGCTGAAGTCTCTTGTTTCAAATTGCCCTTCGCGTTCAAACCATTCCGCCACCGTTAACAGCAACGCCTCTTGTCCACGCGCCGCCATCAACTGTACCCCGATTGGAAGTCCTTTTTCGGTTAAATGCACCGGTAAACTAATCGCTGGTGCGCCTGTAATATTGGATAATTGCGTAAACGGTGTGAGCGCCAATGTTCGGTCAAACATGCGCCAAATCACGCTTTGTTGTTCAGGTACACTTAGTTCATCCATATGCTCCAACGCTTGTCGCACCGATTCTTCCATCGGGAATTGCTTATGAAGCGGAGCCACATCGCTCACACTCGGCGTTAAAATCAAGTCGTACTGCTCATGCACCTTTTCCATCGCATGCGCATACGTGTCCCATTTCGACAGAGCCGCACTATAATCTTTTGCTAAAATACGTTCCCCTGACTGGTAAATCCCCCAGGTCATCAGTTCCATATCGTCTTTCGTGAACTTGCGGCCAAAACTTGCCTCCATGCCTTGGAACATCGCCGCCGTCTCCACACTATTCATCACATAGTAATTCTTCATCACTTCGACGCCGTCAACGGGCCAGCCAATCGGTTCGATCACACAGCCAAGTCCCTCTAGGAAATTCACGGCCTTACGAAGCGCCTCCTTAGCTTCCGGAGCGACCACACTTTCAATAGGAGACTTCTCAATCACGCCAATTCGAAGCGGACGGTTTGGCAGATTGTCCCAGTCTTTAATGAGCGGTGTTAAAAATGGACTATCCTTTTGCTCGACTTGCATCCATTTCAACAATTCGCGCGTATCACGGACCGTCTTCGTCATCGCAAAATTCACCGCAGCACCTTGCCAGCCACGATAGCTACCAGGGCCGACAGGAATGCGACCACGACTCGGCTTCAACCCGATTAAGCCCGTAAAACTCGCTGGAATTCGAATCGAACCACCTCCGTCACTCGCCCCCGCAATCGGAACGATGCCACCCGCTACCGCAGCCGCCGCACCACCGCTAGACCCACCGGCATTGCGATTCAAGTCATACGGATTATTCGCAGTTCCCCAGAGTTGAGGTTCCGTCATATTCTTAAAGCCAAACTCTGGCGTATTCGTACGTCCCACGACGATAAAACCCGCTTCTTCCAGACGCTTCACAAAGTTATCCGAGCGGCTCACTGGAATTCCCTTCAAGAGCTTACTTCCCGCACTCGATGGTTCCCCTGCTTGATTTTGCCCGAGGTCCTTCAAAAGAAGTGGCACCCCGCCAAACGGTAACCCTTCAAACGAACGCGCCTCCGCTTCTTCTAGCGCACGTTCCGCCTGCAAGTGCACGACCGCGTTTAAGCTTGGATTTCGTTGTTCAATCTTCTCTAATGTCTCTTGGACTAATTCCTTTGGAGATACCTCGCCACTAGCGATAGCCTCTCTCATCTCGATGGCGTCTTTCCACATAGTTTCACGTCCCTTCATGTCTTCCTTATTGTACAGTGAAACGGAAAGTCGGTAAAGACTCATGCAGCAGGGACCACGTTGATATCGACAGAAAGTGCTAGAATTTTTTGGAAACAAATTCCGGAAAAACGACCTCTGTTACCGTTTACTCCCGACTTTTCCAACGCGATTTTGGAAATCGAAGAAAATATGAAGAAACTATTGAGAAATATATAAAAATTAGTAGTAAAAATTTACAGTTGTGATATAATAATAAATATAGATTTAACCGAGAACAGTAACTAGACGGATTTTTGCAAGGGTTGCTCTATTTTTTTGGAGATTTTAGTTACTTTTCTCACAATTTAATACCTTTAGGAGGAAAAATAATGAAAGATTTCATCAAAGGAAGACTCTCGAAGTTACTCTTCGTATTGTTCATCCCTATGTTATTATTCATGCTGGCCCCTCAATCAGTGGTGAACGCAGCAGACGTTAGTAATAACATCAGTTCATTGACGGTCTCTTCAAGCGAAATTACAGACGGCGGACAAACGACCGTTAAATTTACGTTTGATGAACACGCTCAAAAAATCAAAGCTGGGGACACTCTTGAAGTGACTTGGCCAAGTTCAGGCACTCTTCATGGGACTGGATTTAAGAAAACCATCAAACTAACGATTGAAGGGAAATACGTTGGGGACATGGTCATCACAGACGGTTCTGCAAAAGTAACGTTCAACGACGGCATCACTGGCCTTGAGAATGTTCGCGGTTGGGGTGAATTCGAAATCGAAGGTCACAATGACACAGCAACGGACAAAGAACACGTTGGTAAATTCACCATCGTGAGTGGAGACAAATCTGTCGACTTGAACGTGAAAAAAATGGCGACTGGCGAAAACCACGCTCCATTCTACTTAAAAGCTGGAGACATGCACGCTGACGACCCTGAACACATTCTTTGGACATTAACGATTAACGCGATGAACTTAGAAGTGGACGGCGACGTTCGTGTCGAAGACGAAGTGCAAGGCGGACACAAATTGGTGACAGACAGCTTTAGCATTACAACAACAGGAATGAAACCTGGCTACTATGGTGGCGATACAGCGATTGAAGACTTCAAAGCCGCTTTCCCTGGATCAACATTTACAGTGGATGCTTCTGGAAAAATCACGATTACGATTCCAAAAGACCAAATCAATAAGACTGGCGTTCTTATTTTCTATCGTACAAAAGTAGAAAATGATACTCAAAAAGAATTCAAGAATAACACAAAAGTTTGGTACCAAGTCAAAGGTGAAACTGCGGTTGTGGCGAAAGAAGTAAACGCATCTGTAGCAAATATCAATGCAAACGGTGGTGTTGACGGAGACCAATCTCTTCCAAAGATAACAACAACAGAAGCTCCTACAACGACTACTACAACAACAGAAGCTCCTACAACAACTACGACTACAACAGAAGCTCCTACAACGACTACGACTACAACGGAAGCTCCTACGACGACTACGACTACAACAGAAGCTCCTACAACAACTACAACTACAACTGAGTCAACAACTGTTTCTACGACAGCAGCGACTACAACGACTGAGTCTACGACTGCTTCTACGACAGCATCAACAACGACTACTGAGTCTACGACTGCTTCTACAACAGCTTCAACGACGACTACTGAGTCTACGACTGCTTCTACAACTGCATCTACGACTACAACTGAGTCTACGACTGCTTCTACGACAGCAGGAACAACAACGACTGAGTCAACAACAGTTTCTACAACAGCAGGAACAACGACTACTGAGTCTACAACAGTTTCAACAACTGCCGCTACAACAACATCTGAAGGCTCTTCTACTACAGAAGGTTCAACAACAGGCGTAACGACAGGCGTAACGACAGGCGAAACAACAGTAACACCTGCACCAGAAACAACAACAACGACTGTTACACCAGACCTACCAAACACTGGTACAACAAGTAACACAGCCGTAATTCTAGCAGGAATCATCGTAACAATCAGCGCGATGTTCGTTCTCGTTTCTAAAAAAGCAGAACAAAACTAATCTAAACAAACCTATTTAAAAAGCTAGCAGAATTTCTGCTAGCTTTTTTTGCGCTTCCCAGTATAGAAAGTACATATCAAACGAGATGTTAAATTTAGTTATTTTTTACGTAATAGGTTGATCTCCCTTTTCCATATCGATTAATATAGCCCTCTTCGACGAGTTTTTTCAGCATATTTTCAACGGTTGCTTTACCTATACTTGGAATTAATTCCATGATATCTGATTTAGTAAACTTGCCCAATTTTTTATTGACCGCTTTTCTAACCAACTCAATAGAAGGGAGCTTTTCATCTACATAGTCAACTCTCTCTTCAAAATCAATATAAGCTGCTAATATTGTTCTTAGAATATATTTTTATAAAAAGGAGTCACATCTTCTTGACCTTCATACCAATTCAAACCACTTTTTCTTAAAGATGAATAATATCCGTCTTTATTTTGCTCAATTTTACTCTCTAAACTAATGTACTTCCCAATCACATACCCTTGTCTATATAGAAGAAGTGTCGTTAACAATCGACTCATTCTACCATTTCCATCATTAAATGGATGAATACACAGAAAATCATGGATAAATATCGGTATTAACAACAACGAATCTACTTCATGTTTATCCAAAGCTTTATTAAGCTCTCTACAAATGTCTTCAATTGCTTTCGGTGTCTCATATGGAGGTAATGGCTTAAATATTTCTATAACATTACCATTTTGATCCTGTTCAACGATAGAATTTTGAGTGTTTTTATATCTTCCTCCAATTCCTTTTTCACTATATTTATACAATTCTCTGTGGAGTTGTAAAATATAATTGCTATTGATAGGAATATACTCATAACTTTCGTGTATCGTATTTAAGACGTCCCTATATCCTACAATTTCTTCCTCGTCTCTGTTTCTCGGTGTTGTTTTCTGAGCCATTAACTCCTTAATTCTCGTTGTTGTCGTGATAATTCCTTCTATTTTATTCGAATCTTCCACGCTTTGAACTTTAGCAATTTCTACCAATTTATCTAAAACGGTAGGTTTTTGTTCCAAAAACAGCTCTTGTTTACCCTTATGTTCATGAATTTTTGCTAGAAGATTAACCACTTCAACATCCCATTGACTTTGCGATAATTTTTCATAATCAAAAACTCTCATTCGCCTACCTCCTTCTTTTTTCTCCTAATTATACATCGTTTTTAGGCGATTTAAAAGTAGTTAGGCGATTTTGTTTTACTTCCTTTTCGCCTAATATTGCCTAATTTTTAGGCGATTTGAAAATAAGTTAGGCGATTCTATCCACCTCCAAGCACCTCTCATCCCTCCGATGCGGGATTCCAAATGCAATAACGCTCTGTCTGCTAAGCTAACCCTGTTTTCATTGCTATTATACTCGCTTATTTAGAGGCACAAGAAAAGATGACGGAGAAACCTGCGGATGTTATACAAACCGTAACGTGTTTAGCATTACATGCGAATTAGTTGGCGTTGGAATTTATTCCTTACGCCAACTTTGAGGCTGTAAAGGTGAGAGACTCTTCGAGGCTCGAACCGGTGCAACGTTACGGTATGTATAACGAATATCCGCAAGGTTTCGAAGTCATCTTTTCGGACCTTTGGTCCACTTGACCATCTCTTTTGTTACGAGTATAATTGACCTTATGAAAAAAACAGCGATTAACTTAACAGACGGGCCGATTTTGCGGTCCATTATTGCATTTGCAATCCCAATTATAATTTCAAACATATTCCAGCAACTCTACAACACTGCCGACATCATGATTGTAGGGAGGTTCCTTGGGCAGGATGCGCTGGCAGCGGTTGGAGCCACAGCTGCCATCTTTGAACTCATCGTCGGGTTCTCGCTTGGAGTCGGTAACGGGATGGGCGTTATCATCGCACGCTATTACGGCGCCAATAACCATCGCCTCTTGAAACGTGCCGTTGGAGCAACTCTAGTCATCGGAGCCTTTCTCAGTCTCCTCGTGGCGGTTATCGGAAGTTTCGGCATGTATCCTCTTCTTCAGTTCCTTGGAACACCTGAGAGTATCATCGATCAGTCGTATGAATATATCTCGATTGTCGTGATTGGTATTGCCGTGACCTTTGCCTATAACCTCTGTGCGGGTCTGCTTCGTGCAGTTGGCGACAGCCAGGCGGCACTCTACTTCCTGATTTCTCGGCAATCGTAAACGTGTTTTTAGATATCTTACTCATCACAACGTTCAACATGGGTGTTGCGGCAGCGGCGATTGCGACGATTATCGCACAGGGCTTATCGGCCGTCCTTTGCTTTATTTATATTAAAAAACGCGCCAGCTTCTTGATTCCAGCAAAGAGTGATTTCGTACGCGACGACGAATTATACATGGACTTACTCAGCCAAGGACTAGCCATGGGACTCATGTCGTCCATCGTATCGATTGGATCCGTGATGCTTCAATCTTCTATCAACGCACTTGGACCAGTCATCATCAGCGCGCAAACTTCGGCACGACGTATCTTCGCGTTCTCGACACTCCCATTCGCGGCGATTGCGGCAGCGATGACGACCTTCACTTCGCAAAACTTCGGTGCTAACAAACCGCACCGTATCGCGAAAGGCATTCGTCAAGGAAGTCTAGTCGCGTTCGGCTGGGCGATTTTGGTATGCATCTTCTTGTTCTTTGCAAGTCCTGCGTTAAATGAACTCATCTCTGGTTCAAGCGACCCTGTACTTTTGGACAACGCGGCTTTATACAACCGTATCGGGTCAGTGTTTTATTTTCCGCTTGCGCTTCTATTGATTTTACGAAATAGTTTGCAAGGGCTAGGGCAAAAGGTGACGCCATTGGTTTCGAGCTTTATTGAGTTGGTGGGGAAAGTGCTTTTTGTCATCTTCATCATTCCGCACACTGGCTATCTTGGAGTTATTTTCTCTGAGCCGATTATTTGGTGTTTGATGGCGATCTATCTTTCATACGCCTTCTTACGTCATCCGCTTATTAAAGAAGTAAGACATGAAATCTTTTAGAAAAGAGACAAAATAAAACCCTCGATTTCTTCATAGTGTTAGGGATATCAGGGCTTCTATGGACCTTCGCGGATATCTTCATAGTAAAGGAAATAACTGTACCGACAAGAGCCTTGATCTCTTTGCCTATCGAACTTCAAAGGGCGTCATGTTGGTAAACCAACTGACGCCCCAATTCATTTCGATTACACTCGTTATTTCCATTACTATAGAATCCGGAAGGTCTTTCGAAGCCTATTTTTTATTTTAATCTTTAATACAGATGATGAAAAAAGAAAGGATAATGCCCTCTAACGCTGATCATCGGTACAGAGAGAAATTTCAAGTTAGCCAGTGCTTCAAAGGGATGCTGTCATAGAAGGAATACTACTGGAAGATTTAGGTGTTGTTGGATTTCTTTTTGAAAATCCACAACACCTCTTTTTTTACCAAGATTTTGGCGTATAATGAAGGTGAATAAACAGAAAGCGGTGATGAGATGGGACAAATTACAGAACAATTAAGACAGACGTTTGTGGAGGTGTATGGCACGGAGCCGGAGGCGAGCTTCTTTGCTCCGGGGCGCGTGAATTTAATCGGGGAACATACTGACTATAATGGCGGGCACGTGTTTCCTTGCGCAATTACGCTGGGGACTTATGCGTGGGTGAAGCCACGTACGGACAAGAAGCTCCGTCTCTATTCGGACAATTTTCTGAAGGATGGCGTTCGCGAGCTTGATATGACCGACCTGGCTTATAGGGGCAGTGACTCGTGGGCGAACTATGTCAAGGGCGTTTTCGTGTACTTGGCGGACCTCGGTTTCGCTTTTCCGCACGGCATGGACATCGCATTTTACGGAAACATCCCGAACGGCTCGGGTCTCTCATCGTCAGCCTCATTCGAGCTGCTCGTGGGCGTCATCGCTCGCAAAGTATATACTCTAGACATCGACACGCTGGGTCTCGTGAAGGTTGGGAAACGTGTGGAAAATGACTTCATTGGTGTGAATTCCGGCATCATGGACCAGTTCGCTGTGGGGATGGGCAAGAAGGACCACGCCATCTTCCTGGACTGTGCAACGCTGGAATATGAACTGGTTCCAGTGAAACTCGGCGACTATCGTATCGTGATTATGAACACGAATAAACGCCGCGAACTGGCCGATTCGAAATACAACGAACGCTTTGCTGAAACGCGCATTGCCTTGAAGGAACTACAAGAACACGTGGCTATCGAAAGTCTGGGAGACCTCACCATCGATCAGTTCGACGAGTTGAAGCATCACCTATCTAGCGAGCTCTTTGTGAAACGTGCTCGTCATGCCGTCAGTGAAAACGAACGGACGGTGCTTGCGACACGTGTCTTAAAAGAAGGCGACCTCGCCCACTTCGGACGTCTGATGAACGAGAGCCATCTCTCGACTGAACTCGACTACGAAGTAACCGGCAAGGAACTCGACACGCTGGTGCATACCGCTTGGGAACAAGCAGGCGTTCTTGGCGCTCGTATGACAGGAGCGGGATTTGGCGGCTGTGCTATCGCGCTGGTGCATAAGGACCATATCGATGCCTTTAAAGCCAACGTTGCCAAAGTTTATATTGAAGAGATTGGCTACGCTCCAAGTTTCTATATTGCGGAAGTCGCGGACGGGGCACATTAAAAAATATAAAAAAGAGACAAAATAAACCCTTCCGTGGCTTCTGTTGCCCTTTCGGATATCTTCATAGTAAAGGAAATAACTGTACCGGCAAGAGCCTAGGTCTCTTTGCCTACCGAACTTCAAAGGGCGTCATGTTGATTAATCAACTGACGCCCTAATTCATTTCGGTTACACTCGTTATTTCCATTACTATAGAATCCGAAAGGTCCTGGGAAGCCTACTTTTTATGTTTTTCTTGAATGCGGACGCTGCAAGAAAAATAGAATTGTGCCCATCACCCTAGATGATTGGCGCAAAGGCTAGCTTCAACTTAGCAGCTGTTCCAAAACTCCTCTTTTCTTACCAAGAATTTGTCGTATAATAAAGGTGACGAAACTGAAAGCGGTGATGAGAGATGAGCAATTATTTAAAATTAAATCAAGATAGATGGAATCATGTAAACAACGACTATACTGAGCCAGTAACACATGAAGAATTAGAAGAAGCTAAAAACCATCCAATTTCTGTTGCATTAACGGTTGGGAAAAAAGTTCCACAAGAATGGTTTGAAAAAGCCAAGGGGAAAAAGATATTAGGATTAGCTTGCGGCGGCGGGCAACAGGGTCCCGTTTTTGCCGCAAAAGGTTATGACGTCACCATAATGGATTTTTCGACATCACAATTACAAAAAGATGCGATGGTTGCTAAAAGAGAAGGCTTAACAATCAACACGGTTCAAGCCGATATGACAAAACCATTCCCATTTGAAGATGAAACTTTTGATATTATTTTCAATCCCGTTTCGAACGTATATATCGAAGACTTAGAAAATATGTATAAAGAAGCCGCTCGCGTATTGAAAAAAGGCGGATTGTTAATGGTCGGGTTCATGAATCCTTGGACATACATGTATGACGCTGACGTTGTATGGGACCAGCCCGATGAGGAATTACTGTTAAAATTCTCCATCCCTTTTAATTCAAGAGAACTTGAAGAGGCCGGCAAAATCACCATCAATCCAGAATACGGATATGAATTCAGCCACACCTTAGAAACCCAGATTAGAGGCCAACTGAAAAACGGTCTTGCGATGATCGATTTTTATGAATCGTGCGACAAAAGGAATCGATTATCCCATTATGGCAACGACTATATCGCTACACTCTGTGTTAAACTATAATGTGATAGAACAAATAAGAAAAGGCTAAGCGACAGTCTCGCTTAGCCTTATTTATCTGGTTGAAAATATCAAAACACCTATTCAATACCAGCTTGTGAAGTGTTATACTTATGGTAGGCAACTAGCCTCGTAAGGAGGTGAGGCTTTAGTGGAAATGTTCATTATATATTTTCTTGCTCCCCTACACGTGGGACTAATTTTAATATTAGTAGAGTATTTGCTTAACTCTAGCAAGAAAAAATAGTTGCCTTAGCACCAGAACGTTAGATACTATTTAACGAAAAAAAGAGCATTGGATCTACCACATCCAATGCTCTTTCTGGCTTTAGTGATTTGAAATATTCACTATTTTCTTGCTCCTTTAATATACCATAAATTTCTTTAATGTCAAGATAAGCTCCATTCAAGGTAAAATCCCAACTATTAGAAAAGAGACCTTGGCTCTTGCCGGTACAGTTATTTCCTTTACTATGAAGATATCCGAAAGGTAAAAGGAAGCCTTCGGTCTATTTTTGTTATGGTTGCACTGACACAACTTCTAGCTCGCCGTTTTCGTTCTGAAGAACTTTAAACATAATCTCGTCACCTTCTTTTGGCCCGTCTGGATGCTTCGAGTCCATCAATAGCGTTCCGAAGCATTGGTTGCCTTCTACGCGCGAGATGCGGACCCATAAGCGTTCAGGATCCTTCGTCTTGTCTTCGTAGTAGACCGCTACGCCAAAGTCATCGGGATGCTCGCGGCGGCGGAATCGGTCGAGTCCTTGGAATGAGCGTGTCTCTTCTTTTTCTTTGCTCTTTGTGTCATAGACTTCCGCAATGACGCGTCTTGCACGGTCAACGATATACGGGTCCACTTCAATCCATCTCATCGAACAGAACTCGCAGTCATCGAGGTTCGCTAGACGAATGAGATACATCGTCTCTTCTGGAATGAGTCGCATGTCTAGCGTCGATTCGCCCTCTTTTGCAATCCATAGCGGTTGGAACGAAACGCCAGCCTCTTCGTCGATATATCCGTAGAGGACAAGCCCCGTGTCACCAGCCTTGGCTACTTCTGGCATCACGTCTTCGATGAGCGCTGCGCAGCGAACGTAGACGAGTTGATGGTAGAAGCTTCGGAAAGAGGCATCTTTTACTTTTTGCATCTGGCTTGCGATTGGGATTTCATTTGGGAAAGAGTTCGCCTTTGATGTCCAGTCCAGGCGCAAAACCCGCATCGGTCAAGCCACTCCGGACTTGTCACCTCTGGAATCGGTTCGGCGTGGGCCTTGGAGGCGAAACGCTCTCTGCTATCGGCCACGATGTCCACCGGCAGATCCAGGTTCACATGCTCCATCCATTTCCAACGATAATCATCCGGCAAATGCAAGAGGAGAATCTGCGTCTTCCCTTCATGCTCGTAAATGTCCAGCACCTTGAAGTGGCTGTCGCGGTTAGCAACGTGTAGCCCCCAGTTGGTGCCGTGCTCCGCCTTCGTCAAATCAAAAAGGTGGTTCGATAAAATGCTGAAGCGGTGCGTTGTCACCATGCCGCCAATACGACTCGTCGCATCGGTAAATGCCGCGTTACGCACAATCTGCCCCACGTGGAACTTCGATGCTTCTTCCGGCGTTAGGTTGATGTCTCTAGCAAAGAGCTGCAATCCCGGCAGCATCTCATTCATTAGTTGTTCGAGTTGTTGTACTTCTGTCATTCTTCTTCTCCTGTCTTACCACAATGCACGTTCTAGTGTGTCGTTCTCGTACGGTTGGAGGTTCACTACGGCGGACTTGATCGTTCCGTCCGCTTTCTTAGTCGTCTGTGGCTCTGATTCGCCGATTAACAGCACATTGATTCCTTCTTTTTTGGCAAATACGATAACCGATGTCCCTGATTCAGACACATAACACTCCACGATTTCATAAGAGTCGCCTCCAGATTGGAAAGTCAGCCCTGCCCACTTGAAGTTCGCCTTCTCTCCATCGACCGTTGCATATTTGAAAAGCTGGTCTGGAACGGCTAAATCATAGTACTCACGCTGGGTCGCTGGACTCGTGCGCTCATAGATTTCGCCTCTTTTACGCGCGTAAATCGCCATCGCATCCGCAACCGATTGATTCGCAGACGCCTCAGAGGTTGCTTTCCATGTCGCATTGTCGGTAAAGCCTTTTAGTAAATCAGCGTCCTTCACAATTTGGAACGCTGCTTTTGCAAGTGTCTCACGCGTCACATTCGTCGCATGAAGAACGATTGGCTCGCCGTCTTCGTACCCAAAGAGGAAGGCCTCTTTCTTCGCAGCGTCCAGATACGCTTCCACAACCATCACTTCGTAGTCGTTTGAGGCCACAACACCCATCATATTCCATTTGACCTTATCGCCATTGATGGTCGCAGCATCCATGTGAATCGCTTCGTGCAAGGCTTCGAAATGCTGCCCAGTAGACGCATTCCACCGCTTCATGAAGTCACCAAATCCAGTCGCATTAAAACGAACCAAGAGCTCCAAGTCCGAATAGGCATAGTCGATATCATCCTTGTCGCTTGGAAATTGCTCAAACATCTCATCACGCACCTTCTTGGCCGCGGCTAACCCTTCCGTAATATCGGCATCCTTAGCCGCTACATTATACGCCAACTGCAACATCTCAAAATATGTCGCATGCTCCGCCTCAGCAACTGTTGTCGGTGCCACCGTTGTCGCTTGAACCGTCGCCTGCGCCTGGGTCGTCACCGCCTCTTCTGGTTTCTTGTTACATGCGGCAAGTGCCAATACACAAAGTGCTGATGCGAATAATTGTCTACCTTTCATACTCTCTCCTCCAATCATGAAAACCTTCTCTATTCATGCTTATTATAGCATAGGTGGGAAGGAAAAAGCAGTTGGTGGTGGAGATAAAAAAAAGGAATTAAGCAGAGGGTATCTGCTTAATTCCTTTGAAAAATCTAATTATCATTTAAATCTAGAACCCTATATTATTCTACAATTATTTAAATGGTATTTGCGATTGACTAAATTTAATATTTTTTTATCCAAAAGTTGAAGAAGAGAGTCACATTTTCTGGATTTGAGAACTTAGGTCCAAAGATAACTTCCTTAATTCGAATCAGGGTTATCACGCTCTATATAAAAGCTTTGCAACTCCATCTGAATCATCAATTTTAATATTTTTTTATTGCCAGATTCTAAAGGAGAGTATTTTTAGAAGTCTCAATTCAGATTCATAGCTGTAATCAGCAAATTTAAATAGATAACGGATTTCCTCTATGAACTTATCAACTTTTTTTCAAATAGTTTTGGATTATTATTTATTGTATTTATTGTATTTTTCATATTCTTTAGACTTTCATTAACCTTTTTTTAACTTCCTCACTCCCAAGACCTTCATTGTATTTTTCGTTCGAGTTTCATGCCTTTTTGTTTTTTTGTATACTTAGATATCCTATATGATAAATAAACTCTTTAGGTTTTGTATTGTTCGGTGACGAAACTGAGCCCAATATATCATTAGGATTTTTATTCATTGTAAACCATTCAATATCTGTTGGAGATGAAACTTCTGAAAAATCCCCAGAATCTAGAACCACGCATACTCCTTCTGCTTTTTCACCATATTGAGCCCACATCGTTAGGTTATCAATTGATGTAGTCAGACACATTAGAAACCACGGTCTTGGTCTTAAGGACAATTGTTCGGAAGTTGCCCCCCACTCTAAATACTGATCTAGCACATTCCCTTCCGAAGGATCATTCATATAATTAACA